>JAEEGG010017289.1_pt1 | contig 14844 bp, 15 predicted proteins | sample 9134161 | NCBI WGS metagenome assembly JAEEGG01 (sample SAMN16246543, study PRJNA631951) | gut metagenome | biome: gut microbiome; feature: rumen; material: CR-attached | host: Bos | place: Iran: Karaj | collected 2018-10
GATAAGCTTCTTCAAACTGGCCTTCCTTTACCTTGGCGATGAATTCCGGAATATGGATGTTGACTGGGCAGCCCTTAACGCAGGGCTGGTTCTTGCAGTTGAGGCAGCGGCTGGCTTCGTTCATGGCGATCTCAGCCGTATAGCCTAAGGCAACTTCGTCAAAATTATGCGCTCTTACTTCCGGAGCCTGAGTAGGCATCGGGTTCTTATTGGGGATGATAGCCATTATTTTACCTCCTTGAACAGGTTGCACGCTTCTTCATAGGCGTGTCTTTCAAAATCCATGTACATTCTGTTTCTGGACATGGCTTCGTCAAAGTCGACTTCATAGCCGTTGAAATCGGGGCCGTCGACGCAGGCAAACTTGGTTACTCTCTTACCGTCCTGATTCAGGGTGAGACGGCAGCCGCCGCACATGCCGGTACCATCGATCATGATCGGGTTCATGGATACGGTGACCGGAATGTTGAAAGGCTTGGCAGCGGCAACGACGAACTTCATCATGATCAGCGGTCCGATCGTGATGATCTCATCGAAGGTCTCGCCGTTTTCCAGCATTTCCTTCAGCGGAACGGTGACATTGCCATGTCTTCCGTATGATCCGTCATCGGTCATGACAAAGAGCTTGTCGGAGCAGGCCTTGAACTCGTCCTCAAGAATGACGATGTCCTTGTTGCGGAAACCGATGATCGAGGTGACTTCGGCACCCAGACGGTGGAATTCCTGAGCAACCGGCATGGCAATGGCGCAGCCGACACCGCCGCCGACGATGCAGACTTTCTTAACGCCTTCGGTATGGGTGGCAACGCCCAGCGGACCGACAAAGTCCTGCAGGTATTCACCTTCGGTCTTGTGATTGAGTTTTTCAGTGGTACCGCCGACAATCTGGAAGATGATCTTGACTGTTCCCTTTTCCGGATCGGTTCCGGCTACGGTCAGAGGGATACGCTCGCCGTCTTCATCAACGCGTAAGATGATGAACTGACCCGGTTTGGCCTTTCTGGCAACCAGCGGGGCTTCGATCTCCATCTGAGTGACGGTAGCATTCAATGGTTTTCTGCTGATGATTTTATACATGTAAAATCCGTCCTTTCTATATGCCCATTCTTAGGATCTTCCTTACTGAGAAAGGACAGATCAAGAATACATAAATATAGTATCATCTTTTCCGGGCATTATAACACTAAATATAGATAAAGCAGATGTTTTTTGTTGACTGAATCGACAACTAATCTGTATTATAAATAAGGAAAAAAACATACCGATGTGTATAAGAGCAAGGAGGAAAATATGTTCGATTATACAGGAAAAGTTGTTGCTGTTACGGGTGCTTCTTCCGGTCTGGGAAAACAGATGGCGGAAGGCTTTGCCCAGCAGGGCGCCAACCTGGTGCTGATGGCCAGAAGAGTGGAAAGACTCGAAGCAAGCGCTGCTGAATGGAAAGAGAAATACGGCGTCGATGTACTGCCTGTCGCATGTGATGTCACAAGCACAGAGTCCATCAAGGCTGCCGTTGAAGCTGTCAAGGCTCACTATGGTCACTGCGAAGTCATCGTAAACTGCGCAGGCGGCGAAAAAGGTACCGGCACTCCGCTGGTCGACTATAAGAGAGAAGACTGGGATTTCACGTTGAACCTCGACCTGACTTCGATCTTCGCAGTCACTCAAGGTTTCGTCAACATGATGAAAGAAGCCATGGCAGCAGGCAAACAGACCTACGGCCGTGTCATCAATATCGCTTCCATTTACGGTCTGGTCGGCAATACGGCGATCCCGACGATCGCTTACCACACGACCAAAGGCGCTGTCGTCAACTTCACCAGAGGCGCAGCTGCCGAACTGGCAACTTCCAATATCACCGTCAATGCGATCTGCCCGGGTTACTTCTATACGGAACTGACGACCGAAACACTCAATTCCGATTATTTCCAGGCATTCGCAAAACAGTCCGTTCCAATGCAGAGATACGGCCATGAAGGTGAACTGAATTCCGTAGCGATCTTCTTAGGCGCCGAGGAATCAAGCTATGTCACCGGTCAGGCAATCGCTGTCGATGGCGGCTATACTTGCGTATAAGCGTTTCATTCGATCACACGACAAAGGAGCCGATCAAGGCTCCTTTTCTTATGCGTTTTCGTCCGTCATAGAAAAAACCTGATCCCGCAGGATCAGGTCATAAGCCTGTTTTTAATCTACTGACGTTCCGGATCCGTTTCCAGGGAATGCCCGTAGTCGGCGATATGATAAAGCAGATACTTCAGCGCCGCGTAGAACAGCCAGGTCAGGCTGACGGTCGAAGACGTCTTGCCGACGGAAGCGCCATTGACCGTGATCGCGGATGCCATCAGACTCAAAACAAGCGCAGTGACGATGCCGAAGATGCCGCCGAAGATATCCATGCGTGCGGACATCTTAAGAGCGTTGACACATTTCTCGGAGAAAGGTCTCTCTTTCTTGCATTCACTCAATGCCGTTCTTGTCTTCAGCGTGCCGATGATCGCCAGGATCACGGCTGCCAGAGACAGCCCGATCGCAACCAGTACGATCGGTTTCAGAGCGTCCATTTCTTCCGGTTTCAGCGTGCCGCCGTTTACAGTGATGACGCCGCCTTTCTCCGCAAGGCTGGAGAAGCTTCCTGTCAGCAGCAATGCCACTTCTGTAACCGCCAGTACTACGGCTACCGCTATTTCGATCACCAAACCCAATGTATAGCAGAACTTCAGGATTCCTGCCGTTTTTTTCATATGTTTATCCTCCTTGATACTCTTATTCTATCTCAATCGTTCACACCTGCGTACTATTTTCCGGATAATCAGGCAGGGATAACCAAGAGGTATGAAACCGTGGTCTGCAGGAAATCTGTTCCGTCTGTATCTTAATTATAGTTTCTTAACGTATCGTACAGCAGCTTGCAGAATCCCGGATAATCCAGCCTCATGCCGACATGGGTATTCGGCTCCTGACCACGGAACGGCGAGCCTTCTTTCGGGTCGTTCCATCTTTTGGTCGAAGTCAGGTCGATGTCCGCTTCCGGATTGGAAGTCTGCAGGAAACGCAGATCTGTGACCGTCATGCCCCTGGTCAGAGTGCCGTTCAGTTCGATATCGACATGCAGATAGGCGTCTCTGATCAGATCCGGCTGGATGATCCAGGCAACGGCACAGGCATCATGCAGATGGGCGTCTCCGCCTTTGGCGAAGAAGTCGCAAAGCTCCGCGCCAAATACGGATGCTTCGGTTCCGATGCTGCGCATATTCTCGATGAACGTTCTGTCGACCGGGCACTGTCTGGTCAGGTTGACACCCACCATATAGATCGGCATGCCGGAATGAAAGACCTTGTATGCCGCTTCCGGATCGACATAGATATTGAACTCGGCCGCCGGCGTCCAGTTGCCCGCATAGGCGCCCCCGCCCATGATATACAAAGCGTCGACTCTTTCTGCGATCCTTGGCTCCTTGTTCAAAGCGGAAGCGATATTGGTCAAGGGACCCGTAGCGCACAGAGTGACATGGTCTGTGCTCATGACCGTCTCGACGATGAAGTCTACCGCGTGCTTGCTTTCAGGCTGACGTTTCGGCGGTGTTACCGCCGGACCGTCCATGCCGCTTTCGCCATGAACGTTGGCGGCAATGATCAGGGGTTTCGTTGATGGACCCGCATGACCGGGATAGACCGGGATATCCGTACGTCCGATCTTTTCCAGCACGGTCAAAGCGTTCCTGGTGACATTCGGCAGATAGCCGTTGCCCCCGACCGTCGTCACGCCCAGCAGATCCAGGTTCTGTGCCGCCAGCATGATCGCAAACGCGTCATCATGACCGGGGTCGCAGTCCAATATCAGTTTTCTCATCTTGTTCTCCTTTTATTTCCGTAAAGCCGTCGTATTCATAAAAGCAATGATCTTTTCCTTATCGAAATCTTCATTGCCGGAAATCTTGTACGCCGCCGTTGCCGAAGCGAAGCGGCAGGCTTCATAGACATCCATCCCTGTCATTCTGCCGGCAATGAACCCGGCATTGAACGAGTCGCCTGCACCGGTCGTATCGACCGCTTCGACTTCGTAAGCAGGATGCTCCTCTTCGTTTCCTTCGCTGATCACCAGGTATCCGTCTTTCCCGCTTCTGGCGATCGCGCATCGGTCTTTATTCGCAAAATATCTGACGCTGTCTTTCCATTCTTTTGCGGGATGCAGCGATACGAATTCATCTCTGGCGGAACCAGTCAGATATCGGACATAGGGAAGGATCTTCCTGATCGCTTCCGTCACCTGCGGATCCAGCAGTCTGATGTCGCTGACCCTGGTATTCAGGTCGAACGATGTCTCAACTCCCGCCTCATAGGCGATCCGATACAGTTCCGGAAGGGTCTCGATGATGCTTCCTCCCGAAAGCAGTGTCATTCCCGAGGAATGAAACCAGGAAGCTTCCCCGATCTCGTTCCAGTCGATCTTCTCCGGATCCAGGTCGCAATAAGCCTGTTCCGTTCTGGGAAAACCCCAGAGATGCCGCTCGCCTTCCTCATCGATAAATGCAAATACATTGATCGTGTTCAGTTCTTCCTTAACGATCAGAAGGCTCGTATCGATCCCCAGGCGGTCCATCTCTCCCCTGATGTATCTGCCTCCATAGTCGCTGCCTATGCTTCCCAGGAAAGCAGTATCGACTCCCAGCTTTGCCAAAGCAGCCGCCGTACCTCCGATCGTCCCGCCCAAAGAGAGACGATAAGGCACAGCCTTCCCCAAAGCGTCATCCACGAGATCCTGCAGACGGATATGAATATCGATGCAGGCATCCCCCGCTACGATCGCTTTGTTTCGCTTCTCAGGCATTCCTCGCAGCCTCGATGAACTCCCAGACTTTGACCGGATCTTTGACTCTGCCGGTGATTTCCTGAAGGAACTTCGGGTATGTCGTCAAGGTGCAGCTGTCGACGCCGTAAGGGTGGGTCTGATGGATCGCTTCCGCCACATTGCTTCCATCCAGCCCTCCGGCAATGATGCACTTGACATCTGTCGATTCGACGATGCGCCGGTCGATCTCCCGGTCATGGATCATGCCGGTCGCGCCGACGCCGATATTGCTTTCGGGATCCTTGGTATCGATCAGGAAGAAATCCGTAGTAGGCTCATAGGCTTTGATCAGCTCCAGAATCTCCGGCCACTGTTCCTCGACCGGAACGCCCGCATAGACCGGGATCGCCTGCATGATCTTGAGCTTCGGGAACCTGTCCCTGATACGCTGCACGCCTTCCGGGCTGATCAGTCGGATATCATTGGAAAGGTGGAATACATCCGGCTCATACAGAGACAGATCGTTGATGATCTCGTCGACATCCGTCGCGATGGTCAGACCTACCTTTACGACATTGTCAGGCAATGCCTCAAAGAATTCCTTTGCCTGCGCGCAGTTTTTCTGTCTGGGCAGGTGTGCGATCTCGCCATAAGCGGTTCCGATATGGTTTGCGCCTAACGCCGCAACGATCTGCGCATCCTTGATCGTTTCGCATCCATAAATCTGTGTAATAACGTTTGCCATGATCCTTCCTTTCTAATCGCTGATCACTTTCACGAAGAACTGTCTCGACCTCGGTCCGTCGAATTCGCAGAACAGCACGCCCTGCGAAGAACCGAGCATCGCTCTTCCTTCATGAACGATCAGCGTCATTCCCGTACCGCAGATCGCACTCTTGATGTGCCCTGCCGCATCGGTAGGCGTATCGAAATTGTGGTGATAGTCATATCTCATCGGAATCAGCTTATCCAGCTCTTCCTGAAGATCCACATGCCCCCTCTTGTCCCAAAACGAAGTGATGATGATGCCTGCCGTCGTATGGTTGCAGTTGATGACGCAGATCCCTTCCTGGATGCCGCTGTTCTTCACGACCTGCTGAACCTGTTCTGTCACATCGTGCATGCCTTCGAATTCTGTCTTGAGGCTTATCTTTTCCATGTATGCCATATGTATTTCCTTCCTTAAATGATCACGATCTCGCTGTTGCGGAATCTGGCCGCGTCCTTATCCTGACACCAAGGTTCTTCGTTGTTTCTGAACGGCCTGCGTCCTCTCCAGCAGCCGATATATCCGGCTACGAAATCCATCGGGATGTGTTCCATCAAAGGATGCATCCAGACGGCTTTCGCTTTCGGCACCCTGATCACGTATGCGTTCTCCGGGAATAGCGATTCCTCCGCATCCGTAATGACAGCTACGTGCTTACGTACGGAGCACATCACCCGTATCGTTTCCAGTTCCCGCGAGAAAGCAGGAGAATCTTCGTTGGCGATGATGAAGGTTCCGATGTGTTCGGTATCCTTAATGAAATAATTGATGTGGCACCAGCCTTCGGAGTCATCGTTGGTCGTCAGTCCGCCGAACGCTTCCACCATTTTTGCCGAACCGAAGAAGGCGGTCGCATAGTCGGCGCCGTCTCCGACAAAATCCATATTGTCTACGCCATCTTCTTCCCATTGTCTGGCCGGATTGCTGCGAAGCGGATCCGGATATGCTGGAGCTGGCGATCCGCATCGGGGAATCCAACCGCAGCAAGGTCGCTTACAGGAAAGCCGATCTTGCCGATCTTCCTTTTGAAGACAGATCGTTCGATCTGATCTTCTCTTATGAGGTCCTGGAAACCCTGAACGATCAGGAACTGACCGAAGCCCTGAAAGAAGGCCTGCGCATCGCTGATACGTATGTCTTTAAAGTGCCGACCATCCGTATCGCCGCCAACACCCTGAAAGGAAACGAACGTCTCAGGACGGAACGCGAATGGAAAAAGACCCTTGCCCGCAACGGCTTCACTCTCCTTGAAAGCAAGCCTCTGGATAAGGGAGGATATCTGATCCTGGTCATACAATAATAAACAGCCTTCCAATGAAGGCTGTTCTTTTGTTTTGTTTTGAATGTTTCCTATTTGATCTTGGACATGAACTTTTTGACGTTCTTCACATCGACCGGATTGTTGACGTTGTGATCCTTCTTCAAGGAGCTGCCGACGATCGCACCGTTGATGTAAGGCAGATATTCGTTGACGTTCCTGTCGTTGATGCCGCTGCCCAGGAATACCGGCAGACCTTTCGCATGCTTGCTGACAAGCTTGACATCTTCGACGCTCGGATTCACGCCGGTCGTGATTCCCGTGACGATGATGCCGTCTGCGCCGCCTTCGATCAGAGACTCGATCGTGAAATCCAGCGGCTGTTCTGCCAGAGCGAACGTATGTTTCACATTCGCATCCGCCAGGATCATGATGTCCTTGTTGTAGTGGGCTTTCATGCGCATCATCTTAGGTCCTGCCGCAATAAACAGACCGTTGGGACCGACCCGGTTTTCCGCAAATACTTCGCAACGGATGAAATCCACATCGGCACAGTAGCCGACCGCCCATTCCGTTTCCGTATCATTGAACTGATAGTTGATGCCGACCGGCAGTTTCGTTTCTCTTCTCAATAAAGCCACCATCTGCGCAAACGCGATCTTGTTGATGAGCTCGTTCTCGGCAGCATACGGAACATCTCCGAAGTTTTCGATGATCAGCGCTCCTGCTCCGCCTTTCTCCAAAGCGCGCAGATCTTTCAGTCCGGCTTCGTAGACCTTATCCAGATCCCCTTCGTATTTCGGCGATCCGGGAAGCGGAAGCAGATGCACCATGCCGATGATCACTTTTTCCTTCTTCAGTTTTTCTCTCAAAGCATTCATTTTCATATCCTCTTTCTTTCTTACGATTTCAGTATAACCGATATTCCGTCTTACGTATGACAGTAATATTTTATTTTTCTTCCTTTTCCTTCTCCGGCTGTCTGATCGCGTTATACAGGTAGGATGCCGCATTGGTCACGTTGAAAGCAGCCCCCGCATAGCCTTTGATCACGAGATTGTAGACGCACCAGCACATCGAAGAGAATGCGCAGACAAGACGGATCTGCCTGGTCGTTGCCTTCCGATTCATGATGACCAGAGACTGGCTGACGTTTGCCAGGATCGCCAGGTAACCCAGGAAACCATTGTTGTTGAAGTACCAGCCGAAAACGATCGCCGATCCGATGAAGATATAAGACAAGGCGCGGCTTCCGATGTTTCGGATGGAAAGAATGTTACGGATGATGCCCAGCACGCCCATGACGATGCCGCTGTATCCCTTCAAAAGAAAACTGGCGATCGACGTCAGAAACATGCAGACGATCTGAAAGATCAGAATGTCTTTCTTGTTTTTTCTGGTAGAGGCGACAAACAGCGCGGTTTCCCCGATGATGGTCAGGATGTTCGCAAGCAGGACTTCATTCATATTCTGATTCCATATTAGCACGGAAGCATGCACAGAGGTTTATAATGCCGCATCTCTTTGTGATATGTCCTTTCCAATCGGCTTATTTTCTGCTTGTGACTGCTCTTTTGCTTACGTTTTATACATATTAACTAACAAATGTGTAGTCGGTACATATATTCTTTTTTATATAATTAGTTCATGAAACCGAACAAATTTCAGGAGGGATGAAATGAGAAGGCCTGACGCAAAATCGCGGATTATCAAAGCTTTTTTGAGTTTATACAGCAGTACTTCTATAAACAAAATCAAAGTGAGCGAACTAATCAGCAAAGCAAACTGCAGCAGAAGATCGTTCTATAACAACTATTCGGATGTCTTCGATCTGGAACGGACGTTGAAAGAGGAATTCTTTAAAGAGATGGAAGAGACGGTCCTATCAAGCGAGAAAGAAGCCAATGGCTGTTTTCTGACTATTTTTGATAAATACACGGATCTTCTGCTTGCCTATACAAGCAACGAAAATGGCCAAGAATTCATCAAGGAAACAGCCGACAGGTACATCGCCGCTCTGGAAAAAACTTCCGGCAACAATTATAATCCCTTCTATTACAAAGGTCGTTACTATTTCACCATATTCTGTCTCGCCGGTTTCGTTTCCTGCTTGAGATGTGCCGGCGGAAAGATCAGCGATACGGACATCAACCAGATAAAATCCTATCTCAACGAGGTAAATAAAAAGTTCAATAAAAAATATTCGATCTCAGACAATACCTGACGAATATAGCAAAACATGGAACATCATGATCTTACAAATAAAAGCGCGCTTTTGACAGCGCGTTTTTTTCAATATGAGGCTTGATCATTCGATGCCCGTAGCAGGGACTGAGTACCTCTTTTCTGCGGAATCTTTCTTTTCCGGTTGTGGCCGATCGTTTCAGTTTTCTTTTATTGATGCATCATTTGGCAACAAGCCGCAACGCTCTTCGTACTCTTTCCGGATCAATGGCTCACCTTTTTATCGGCATCTTTATCTTCCTGTCTGATTATCATCGGTTCGTTTTTTCTTTAGTTTTTCGGAACATGAACGCTCTAACGGCGTTGATGCCGATCTTGTAAGGCAATGGCCTAAGCGCTTTATCGGCCTCGACCAGTTTCTCTCTGATCGGAATGCTCTGGGGACAATGTGATTCGCATTTTCCGCATCTGACGCAGGCTGTCGCAAAAGCGGCATCCTTTCTTAAAGCCACCGTCTGGGCATACTGGAATCTGCCGTCGAATTTCGATTCGGTATACATCCTGTTATAGGCATTGAAGATACCTGGGATGTCGATTCCTCTGGGGCAAGGCATGCAGTACCGGCAGCCGGTGCAGCCCACTTTTTCATGTGCCTTGATTTCGTCCACCACGGAACGGATCAGTTCCCTATCGTCATCATCAAAACTGTTCGCTTCCGCTTCCGAGGCTACACGGCAGTTTTCTTTGACCATCTCCAAAGAATTCATGCCGGACAGCACCACTGTGACCGCTTCCTGGTCATAAAGCCAGCGCAAGCCCCATTCCGCCGGGGAGTAGCCTCTCTGATTGTTTCGGATCAGATCCTTCGCTTTCTCCGGCAGGAGATTGACCAGCTTTCCTCCCCTTAAAGGTTCCATAATTACGATCGGAATGTCCGCATCCCTGGCATGTTCGACACCGGCTCTTCCAGCTTGCGTATTTTCGTCCAGATAATTGTACTGCACCTGGGCAAAATCCCAGGGATAATCATCCAGGATCCTGATGAACATCTCGCTGTTGCCGTGATAGGAAAATCCGATGTTCCGAATAACGCCTTTTTCTTTTTTCTCGTTGATCCAGTCAATGATCCCGACCTTTTTCAGCCGTTCCCATTGCAGATAATCAGTCATGTGATGCATCAGATAGTAATCCACATGATCGGTCCTGAGACGCTCCAGTTCTTCGTTGAAATACTTGTCCAGCATCGATGCATTGGAGATCAGATACTGGGGGAGCTTCGTGGCGATATTGATCTTGTCTCTGATCTTGTTCTTTTCGACGATCGTTCCTAAAGCGGCTTCCGATCCGGGATAGGCATAGGCCGTATCGAAATAGTTGACGCCGTTATGATAAGCTTCCATAATTTCCTGTTCCGTCTTTTCCAGATCGATCTTCCCGTTTCTGGTTGTAAAGCGCATGCATCCGTAACCCAGGATCGATAACGGATTGCCATATTTATCTTTTCTGTACTGCATCGTGATACCTCTTGCTGTTTCTATTATTCCATATCTGTTTCTTTGTTTTCTATGAAAATACTGAAGATAAAGGCGATGAATAGATGTTTTTATCCGGCTTTAACTGTGCAAAAAAGCAATCGCATCGGCTGCAATTGCTCTCTCTGGTTGTTGTTGTTTTTGGTATGGACTAATCTTTGATCAGATTCTCCAATGTCTCGAACAGGACATCGGCCTCCACCGGTTTTGACAGATGGGCATTCAATCCCGCCTGCATGCTTCGCTGCACGTCTTCGTCGAAAGCGTTGGCGGTAAGGGCGATGATCGGGATGGATCTTGCATCTTCCCTGTCCATGGCTCTTATCGTTCTTGTAGCCTCCAGTCCATCCATCTTCGGCATGCGCATATCCATCAGGATGGCATCGTAATAGCCTTCTTCATGCGAAGAGAACATGTCCACGGCGATCTTTCCGTTTTCTGCCAGTTCCGCTTCGATCTGTTTCCCCTTCAGGATCATCAGCATGATTTCCGCATTGATCGGTACATCCTCGGCAAGGAGGATCCTCTTTCCTGTCAGATCGGTCTTCTGTTCCTTGTTCTTAGGGTTCTTGCGCTCCAGCGCGGACCGGTACTCTTCGATGACCGTGTTGGCAAACAGCGGTTTCGGAATGAAACAGTCCACTCCCGCATTCAGCGCTTCTTCCAGGATATCGTCCCAGTTGTATGCGGTCAGGATGATGATTGCCGACTCGTGACCGACGATCTCACGGATCTTCCTGGTCGTTTCCACACCATCCATCTCCGGCATCTTCCAGTCCACCAGGATCAGGTTGTATGGTTTCCTGCGCGCGTGATGCAGCTTGACCATCTCGATCGCTTCTTTGCCGGATTGCGTGATGTCCGAAGCAATCCCCGCTTTCTCAAGAACCAGTTTCGCGTGTTCGCAGGCGACCGGATCGTCATCCACGATCAGAACCGACATTTCTTCCGGACGGACCTCATCACCGATTTCTTCCGTGTCTTTTCTGGAAGAATCCTGCAAGGTAACGGTTACCGTAAAAGTCGTGCCCTTGCCCTTCTCGCTGTCTACCTGGATATCGCCGTTCATCAGTTCCACGATGCTCCTGGTGATGGCCAGGCCGAGACCTGTGCTGCCGTACCGGTTGGTAGCGGAGCTGTCTTCCTGGGCGAACGCATCAAAGATACGCGGCAGGAATTTCTCGCTGATGCCGACACCCGTGTCGGAGATTTTGAACTGCAGCGTCGATTTTCCGTCGAAACGGTTGATCCTGGCGACATTCAGGTCGACCTTTCCCCCTTTCGGCGTGAACTTCACCGCATTGCCCAGAATGTTGATCAGGACCTGGCGCAGCTTCATATTATCGCCGATATAATAGTCATCCGTTTCCGAATTGATATAGCACTGGTAGTCCAGACCCTTTTCGCTGCACTGTCCGGAGAACATCGTATTGATCGTGCTGAGCAGTTTCGAGAAAGGGAACTCTTCGTTCTTGATCACCATCCTTCCGGATTCGATCCTCGACATGTCCAGGATGTCATTGATCAGACTGAGAAGATGATCTGCGGATTCTCTGGTCTTGTAGAGGTATTCCCTGATCTTCGGTGTCGTTTCCGGATCGTGGGAAGCGATGTCGTTCAGTCCGATGATCGCGTTCATCGGTGTCCGGATCTCATGGGACATGCTGGAAAGGAAGGCGGTCTTTGCCCGGTTGGCTTCCTGTGCCGTCTGCAGGGCATTGTTCAGGGCTTCGTTCTGTTCGATGGACCATCTGGTCTCGTCATCCACATCGCAGAAGCAGGCACCGACATTATGGACAAGATGATCGTAGCGGTCTTCCGGATGTCTCACTCCGGCGAACTTGACCATCTCGTAAGATTCCTTGCCGTCGATGTCGATCATATACGTATAGGAGATGACCCGCTGGTTTTCCAGACCTGCCCTGATGTTTTCGGGCTGAATGAATTTCAGGAATTCCTCGCGATATTTTTCTGCCACGTAATGATTGCAGTATTCCGTTACCGCTTCCAGATAAGAGAAATGTTCGCCGGATTTCAGACCGGGAAGATCGGTCCTCGCCTGGTAGCAGATCCCGGCGTTGCGGTCGAGTTCCAGATAGTAGACGCTGCGGTAGTCGGAAGCCAGCGCGGTGATCAGCTTTTCCTGCTGCTCGCCCTGCGCCTTCTGTTCCAGAAGCTGTTCCTGCAGAGACAGCCGTTCTTCCATTTCCTGCTGTTTCACGCGGGTCTCGGCTTCAAACGCCTCTCTCTCGGCCATCAAGGCGGCGCTTCTTCTGATCTGGGCAAGAATGAACACGAACATTCCCGTCATGACGGCGACCGTGGTAGCCGACTGGATGATGCTCTTGTTGACGATGTCATCGGAGATGGAAGAGATCCTGTCGCTGATGACGCTTTCTCTGATCAGATACGTCAGCATCCAGTTCGTACCTGCGACCGGAACGTAGCTCAGTGTTTCAAGGATGTCCTTGTAGGTAAACGACACGACGCCTCTGTTTCCGTTGGCGAAGTCGTTTCTGACCTGTTCCAGGGAATAGCCTTCTTCAAGTTCGGCATGGGCCAGCGCATCAAGGATGCTGTCTTCGTTGGACAGGCCTCCAAGCACCCTTTCGCTCAAAGCGTAGCCGTCTGAGGTATAGAGGTTGCTGAAAGTGACATCGGAATTCTGGGAGCTCAGCGAGATATCGCTCAGCATCTGATCCATGTCCACTTCCATGAAACAGACCTTCATATTCTTCCCTTCAAAAACCACGTTGTCGATCGGTACGGCGATGATCACTTTCTTCCTGTTGTCTTCAAGCGTCTGGACCAGGACCTGGGTGTCCGAGAGCGTCCGGTAGTCGAAGCCGTAATCGCCGACGTTGTTCTGATAACCCAAAGAGGTATAGATGAGTCCGTCCTCGTCGACGAAAGCGAATTTTTCCAGATCGAAGAACGCCTTCATTTTTTTCTGGAACGCTTCCATGTGCTGCTTGTCCTGGAGGTCTTCCTCGCTCAGCAGGTTGACGGCGACGCCGATCTTCTCGATGTCTTTGTTCAGCATGTCTTCCACGACCTGCTCTCTTCTTCCGGCAAGTTCGTCCAGATACAGCAGGGAAACGGAACGCACGGCTTTCAGGGTGTCCTCTCTTGCGCTTCTTCCCATCCAGATGGTTCCCAGCACGAGGATGAACGCCAAAACGAGAACGCCTGTGACGGCGATCAGCAGCGTCTTACTGTTCTTTTCTTTATTCATGGCAATACCCCTATGGACGGCAAGTCCGCTTTTGTAAAGCGGAAAATGTCGTTATATTTGTTCATTATTATATTAGCATTTTTACGGCCGTTCATTCTTTCTGCCGGTTCTGTTACAATCAAATTGCAGGGAGGGTAACGCATGTCGAAGAATGTCACGCAGGAAGAGCGTCTTGATTATCTCGTGGAAGCATTTATAAAAGAATCCGATGAATATATAGGACTTGAAATGCCAGACGATCCGGAAGGAAAAAGACGGATCCTGCGTTCGCTTATGAATGTCCGCATGCCGAAGGAACTGTCGCCGGAGCTTCGCAAGGTACAGGACGAATACCTGAAAGAGCGCGTAGCAGAAAAAGGCGTGGTCGATCTGGCGGATATCCCGGTGATCCGGGACGGTCTTTCCGTCTGGCAGGGCGATATCACGAGGCTTTCGGCAGACGCCATCGTGAATGCGGCAAATTCGCAGATGCTCGGCTGCTTCATTCCCATGCACGGCTGCATCGACAACTGTATCCATACCTTCGCCGGAGTGCAGCTCAGAGAAGAGTGCAACAGGCAGATGAACGCGCTTCGGATAAGATATGGAAACGACTATGAACAGCCGACTGCCGTTCCGATGATCACGGAGGCATATAATCTTCCGGCCAGAAAAATCATACATATCGTGGGTCCTATCGTGCAGCACGGATTGACTCCGGAACTGGAAAAAGACTTGGAGAACTGTTATAGGAACACTTTAGATCTGTGTGTAGAAAACAACTTGAAGAGCGTAGCGTTCTGCTGCATTTCGACCGGCGTCTTCCGTTTTCCTAACAGGAGAGCAGCCGAGATCGCGGTAAGTACTGTTACGGACTGGATCCATGATCATCCAGGCAAGATAGAAAGGGTGGTGTTCGATGTCTTCAAAGACGAAGACAGAAGCATTTATGAAGAACTCATATGATGATATGCCGAACGGCTATCGGGACAGCATAGAGAAAGGAATACGCAGAGTGAGATATTTCAGCGGGAACGTCTCTCATGGAAACTGCAGCAAAACGGAGCAGATCGGCAGACTGAAACACGAGATCGA
>JAEEGG010017291.1_pt1 | contig 14842 bp, 12 predicted proteins | sample 9134161 | NCBI WGS metagenome assembly JAEEGG01 (sample SAMN16246543, study PRJNA631951) | gut metagenome | biome: gut microbiome; feature: rumen; material: CR-attached | host: Bos | place: Iran: Karaj | collected 2018-10
CAAACAGCAGTGATGGGAGTTCCCAAACCGAAACTGCCGTCACTGTTGGGAACTAGGCGCGAAGCCATCAGGCGTACCTCTGTGGTGTCGTTGATGAATTTCGTCTCACTCCAAAGCACAGCGACGTTGCTCAGCGACTTGGCCTCCAGGTCTGGCACGATGCGGAAGTCTTCCACCTTAGTTTTATTCAGGAAGAGCGAGGTGTTGATGTTATTGTTGGGCTTGCCGTCCATACCGTAGCTCATCACGCGGAACTCTGAGGTATTGTTCGTCGAGTCGGCCATTGTTGCCCAGGCAAGGACATTATTGGTGCCTATGCGACGCAAATGCATCAGTTCGTTGGTCTGCACCATGTCGTGCATCGCAATATTGTTGCCGGCATCGACAGTCATACAGATATTCTCGGTGTTTTCTTTATTGAGAACCCTGCGTGCAACGATAAATGCCGTTGAACCGTCGTAGGCGACGCGGTAGTCGTTCAGCGAGCAGTTTTCATCGACAGCCATTAGTGGAACCGGAGCCGACCATGTTTCATTACCATCAAAACGAGACATCATCAACTGACCTTTCATTACGAGGTCGCTCAACTGTACGGTGTCTTCTGATGCTATCCCACTGGTCTTGTAGATGAGTCCTTCCTGCCAGATGGCTACGCCGGTACCATTCTCTGCCAGTGCCACACGGGGGCGGAAAGAAGTGGTTTCGGTAGAACTGTAGATGGGCTTGGGAGTATACCACTTCGTACCAGTCTTTTTCTTGGTGTAATAGATGCTATAGACGCGGCTGGCGCGATTTACGGTTTCGTCCAAATGGAGACTGTCCGTCAGGTCTTCTTCGGATATCTTGGCTGTAGCCTGCTCCAGAACCACCAAGTCGGTGCCAGGAATGGAAGCTGCATCATAGTCGGTGCAGCCCCCCTTACGAAAGTCAGACAGATAGATGGGAGCGCCCGTTGATGCCACTTCGACGCAATTGTCGTTAGGGTCTTCGTAGTTTCCTTGATAGATGATGCTGTCGCCACCGGCAATGAACGACACAGGTTGGTTGAAATCTACAGCATCAGTAACGAACGAACCAGGCAGGTCGGCGTTAGCCGTTCGGAAGAATCTTCTGGCGGCACTCTTATTTGGTTCGTCGTCATCGCTCAAGTAGTAGTTGAAATTCTTATGGAACGGGTTTTTGAAATTCGTCGGTTTGATAAGTTTAAACTCAGGTGCTAGCCTACCCCACGACTTTTCACGAAACTTGCTCCATCCAAAGGCCTTCAGCTTGTAGTAAAGGCCCGCACCAGCCCACCAACTATAGGCACAGCCCCAGAAGGGGTTTCTGAAGTCCATTCGGCAGCCTAAAGCAAGTTTGAAACCGATGCCAGCACCAAAACTGATTCCAGCCTCAGCGCTTGCGAGACTCAAGGCATTAGCCTTAGCTTTTACTTGGGCGTTACCATATATCTGACCACTGAGTTTGATGGCGAGAATATGAGTTTTCCAGAACCAGGTTTCATCCTTCGTATTATAGAACGAGAAAAAACCTGCCGATACGTTGGCCCCTACGCCAGCAGTCAACGTAGCACTCAGCGGAGAAAAAACCTCCTTAAGGATTTTACCTCCTATGGAATTACAAAATTTAGCAACATTATCTTCGGAAACGAGCGAAGCAATCATTTGAATGGCATTGAAATTGTACGATACAGAAGCATTAGCCTCGGCACGTATGCTGACCTCTTCCCCGTAATTCATGCCAGGCCATAAGAACTGCTTCCAACCTGATCCTTTTTTTAATACCCCGTTCAACGGGATGCCAAATCTAGAATACCCTTCTACATAGGCGTTGCACACGATCTTTTGGGAAAAGTAATTACTTTCTTTTTCCTTGTTGAAGAAATCATACATATTTGAGCTCACGTCAACCGCACCATATTCATCAGCCGATCCTGACGTTAAGGACCTCATCTTTCCCTCCTTATCATCTTTACTATTCTTACCTTCGAGAACATCGTACATTATTCCATACGCATATGAAATATAGGCCGTAATTTTCTTCGCCCTGTAAAAATCCATTTCTACTCCAACACGACTAAAAAATGGTGGGACAAGAGGAATTCTGAAGTTAAAACTGGTGGCACCGCTAGGCATTATTCCGCTAGCCTTTTTTTCGGCTTCAGAGCTAGAATCTTTTGGGTCTGTCAACTCTTCGTTCGATTCTTCCAGATCCTTCTTCAGCTGTGCCAAGTCCAAAAAGAGATTGGCAAGAATAGGCAACTGACGTACTTCCTTATCGCTGAAGGCCACAGCGGGACGCCCCGACGTGTTTACGTCAAGATACCCGCACAAGTCGAAACGTGTGGTCCAGTAGCTGTAGTCGTACAGCTGGTGGTAGATAGTCCTCGTGTCGCCAGTTAGGTTGTCTTTCTTGATTTCATTCTCCTCAGGACTATCTGCCTTCTTCAGCGATACAACGCTGTTGAACGGCACGTTATTAGGTGAAACGATGGCCACCTCCATGGCTGCATAATTGAAGTACTCCATGCCATTAGCCACCTTGACGGTGTCTTTGTGCGAGGCATATTCGTCATAATAGACGGTCTCCGTCAGTGGTATCGGGAAGATGTCGGTCTCCTGTATGTCACAATAATACTTGCCGCCACGATAGTCGACGGTGGGTGACAGCGTGGAGAGAATCGCTGAAGTTACAGTGGGCGACGTGATGGGCGCTTCAATCGATTCCAGGTAAATATCTACCTCTTCCGACTCGCGGCTGATGATGCCTGTGATGTGGTCGTAGGATCCTGGATAGAGGCAGAGCTTTGGCAGAAAACCGTCGTGATAGCACTCAATGGTGCAAGGCTCACCGTCAGTCAGCACGTAGAGTCGGCCGGTGACAGGGTCTTTGCCCCACGTCAGACATTGTTCGCCCACAGGAGTGTTGTCGAAGTCGGCGCGCACGGCGTGCATGGTTAGTCCGTCTATGTCCGTAGAACGAACGTTGTTAAAATAGAGGTTCACCCACAGCGTGTCGTGGTGGGAGAAGAGGCGCGAATCAAGATAAGTGGGATTAGGTGCATCCAGTCGCTTGTGCTGGCGGAAGGGCATTTCCGGCCCCGACATCACTGTCGTGGAATTGTCGTTGACATGGGTTACAACATCTCTTGCCCACCAATCGGGTCTCAGCTTGATGCGCTTGAAACCATCGCAGCGCATGTATGCCTCCACGAGGTTTCCCTTGTTGTAGGTATAGAAGGTGTAGAGCTTGTCGGTCACCAGGCTATTGATATAAGAGGTGTCGCTCTTCTCGGTCTCTTCGTCGTAATAGATGAGCTGAAGGTCGTAGTTGCCTGGCACAATGCGGCTCTTGTCGAGCATCACGGAGCGCAGCGACACCGAACCGTAGCTGTGACCGTTGAAGGTGAAGGTCTTAGCCATCTCCTCGCCTACGCCCTGCGGCCATATCTTCACTTCCAGCTGCGTCTCGCCGATGGGCGGCATGATGTAGACGTAGTTTTCGGCGGCATATAGTCGCGACGAGTTCTGTGAGGGATCTTCCGTGTTTTGTATACTTGTCACGCGCACGTAGAAAGGCCGGTTGCCCTGAGCCTTGTCCAGACGCAGCACGATGTACTGGTTGTCGCGGGCTTTATAGATTTGCTTGTAGAAGCCCACAGTGTCTTTAGGTGCAGGATCATAGAACAGCGTCTTCAGCGCATCCATTTCCTCACGGTTGTCCTGGATGCCGTGATCTATCACCTGCCACTGGAACTTGCTGATGTCAGCCCAGGAATCGAGTTGATCTATATTGACGGCGCGCTCCACGGTGAAGTCGTCAGCCCATATAGTACCACAGCTTACAAGAAGTAAAAGAAGTGTAGTCAGTTTTTGGCGTAGTAATTGTTTCATACCAAGGAAATTTTAGTTATTAATAGTGCAAAGATACAAAAACCTTCTATATTAACATTTTCCACTATAGTTAAAAAACATTAATTCCAATAAATAAGTTTAATTGCGAAAGATGTATAAAATAATGATGCAGAGAAATGTTATTTCGGAAAAAATTTGTAATTTTGTGGACAATTTGTGAAGATATGAATCTGTTGAAACGCTTATGGGTCCATCTCAGCCGTTTGCATCATTCGTTAGGCTTCGGCATTCAGTCGCCTTCCGACTATGCTTTTGTTCGTTATGTGATTAACGAACATTGGCCTTACTATGCCTATCAGCAGCTGGATGCAATGACGAGGGATTCCATGAGGCGCAAGTTGGGCAAACTCTATTTCAGACTTGCCAATTGGCGTCAACCTTCCCAGATGCAGCGTGACGACTATGAAACATTCTGGTTGGCGGGATGCAGAAAGACGAAGATGGTTGACGAGGTGACTCATATCGAATTGGGACGGATGACGCTGTGTGGAAACTACCGCCAGCAGATGCCTGCTATATATAATAAGGTGGACAGCCAGTCGGTTCTTGTGATAGAAGGAATCTTTCGCGACAGGGACTTCTGGCATGAGATAGAGCGCGACTCCCGTACGGGGGTGACTTTCGATCTTTACTATTGTGGTATCGTCTTTTTTGACAAGAAGCGACATAAGAAAAACTATATTATCAATTTCTAAAAACGGTACGAAATGAAAAAAATAACAAAGGTATATACACGTAGTGGCGATGAGGGAATGACGTCATTGGTAGGTGGTCAGAGAGTAAGTAAGGCCAGTGTGCGCTTGGAGTCGTATGGCACGATAGACGAATTAAGTTCACATCTCGGCTTGTTGGCAGCCCTGTTGCCCGACGGCGAAGATAAGGAAATGATATTCCGCATCCAGAATAATCTTTTTAATGTCTGTACCAATCTGGCTACCGATCAGGAGCAAACCCCGTTATATCCTTCTGCCCATCTGCCCGAAGGCGCTATAGCCAGTCTGGAACAGGAGGTTGATGCCATTATGAAGATGCTGCCCGAGAAACAGGGATTTATTCTTCCTGGCGGTACTCAGGCAGCAGCTCAGGCTCATGTGTGTCGCACGGTGTGCCGACGAGCAGAACGGCGGATTGTAGAACTTGCAGCGACAGCAAAAATTTCTCCTGAAGTACTCCAATATGTGAACCGATTGAGCGATTATCTCTTCGTTTTGTCGAAAAAGTTGAATTTTATGGCAGGGTGCAGTGAAAAAATATGGAAGAATGCTTGTGAATAAGAAAAAAAATATTACTTTTGCGGGCAAATTCCGAATAGGAGTGTAAAACTGAAAATTGTAAATCATAAAATTGTAAATAAAACTATGTATTGGACACTAGAATTAGCATCAAAACTGGAAGACGCTCCGTGGCCTGCAACCAAAGAAGAGCTAATAGATTATGCCATCCGCTCAGGAGCTCCCCTTGAAGTATTAGAGAACCTGCAAGAGATAGAAGACGAAGGCGATGTCTATGAAAGCATTGAGGACATCTGGCCCGACTATCCCACCAAGGAAGACTTCCTGTTCAACGAGGATGAGTATTGATCATTTAATTACGCACTTATTTAGCGTAACTGATTGAAAAATGAGCAGCATGGACAAATCGCTAAGATTTTCCATGTTGCTTTTTTCGGCTTTTTAAGTCCAAATAAACCGATCAAGGCTGCGATTAAGCGAGAGCAAAGGTAAGTCTTGCATGGCTGTGCTAAAATCATATTGTCTATAACTTTGACAGCGTTTTCCAATCACATTGACAACTTTTTCTGTGCACTTTGCTGAATTCTTCTTAATTTTGCAGCGGCAAACCAAAAAAGAAAGGATTTATATGACTGTAGAAGAAAAGAAAGAGTACGATGAAATCATGGCTGGCCTGAAGGGGTCGGAAAACGAAGAGGAACAGATCTTGATGGATCGCTTTACCTTCGGTGACAAAGAACCAACCATCCTATTGGCATTCGAAGCGATTATTAACAGGTCTGAGTGCTGCGAGCTCAGAGACGATAGTCTCTATGTAGAGACTGAAGAAGCCTTCGACTATGTTGCCAAGAAGTTAGACCTTACCCATCAACAGGTGTTGGCACTGGCCCTCACAGTAAACTTCTGTAGTGACCAGCGCATCGAGATGGTGGACTACTGTCGCCACCTGCATTGTAGCGCTTTCCATTTTCTGCCTTACATGAAAGACCTGGACGTGCTGGCTGAACGAGGTTTCATTATCTGCAACCGTTCGAATAGCCGTCCGACCTATCGTATACCTTATTATGTATTAGAGGCACTTAACGACAACAGGAATATCGGCAATAACGACATCAAGGAACTGGACTGTCATGAGCTGTTCGGACACTTCGACGACATCTTCGAGATGCTGGGCAATCAGGAGATGACTCTTCAGGGTGCCGCAAAGAAGACCAAAGCACTCATGGATAGTAATCCGATGCTGGCTTTCTGTCAGTTCGTCAATTCGTTCCGTCTCAATGACAACGATCTGATGCTATTGATCTATTTTGCCAATGCTTTCGCCAACAATCATGATGACCGTATCAATCTGATGGAAATCAGGACTCTATTCAAAGACCGTCACATATCGAAGACCATCTGCAATGAACTGAGCATGGGTAGCCATACACTCATCAAGCAGCATCTGGTTGAATTCTGCAACGAAGACGGTTTTGCCAGCCGTAGCTTCTTCCACCTGACCTTATCAGCCAAGAAGGCCATGCTGAACGAACTCGGCATTGAACTGAAGGACGAGGAGGCACAGCGCCAGGGACTTACCCTGCACGAGCAAATCACAAAGAAGTCCATGTACTACGACGAACAGACATCCATACAGGTGGATGAGTTGGAACACCTGCTCGACGAGGACAACTATCAAGGCATTCGTAGCCGTCTGAAAGAGAAGGGGTTCCGTTGTGGTTTCGCCTGTCTGTTCTATGGCGCTCCTGGTACGGGCAAGACGGAAACTGTGTTGCAACTGGCACGAAAGACTGGACGCGACATCATGCAGGTGAACGTGACGGAAATTAGGAGTAAATGGGTGGGCGACAGCGAGAAGAACATCAAGGCTATATTCGACAACTACCGCCGTAAGGTGCGTGACTGTGAACACACCCCTATACTGCTTTTCAACGAGGCCGACGCAATCATCAGTCGTCGTAAGGAGGGCGTGGAGCACTCTGTTGACAAGATGGAGAACACCATCCAAAACATCATCCTGCAGGAGATGGAAATGCTCGACGGCATCCTCATCGCCACCACCAACCTGGAGCAGAACATGGACAAGGCCTTTGAGCGTCGCTTCCTCTACAAGGTGAAGTTCAACAAGCCCACCCTTGAGGCCCGCTGTCACATCTGGCTCTCCATGATTCCGTCATTAAAGTCCGAGACGGCCACCCTGCTGGCTCAGAAGTACGACTTCAGCGGAGGACAGATAGAGAATATTGCCCGCCACTATACCATCGACAGCATACTGCATGGTGACAACGTCAACACGCGGGACACCCTCTTGCGCCACTGCGAGAACGAGCAGTTGGATAATAGAAACAACAGAAGAATAGGTTTTAACTAATTAAAATAATACAATTATGGGATTTAAATTTAAAGAAGAGAACAGTCTGCAGGCACGCAATCGCATCCTGATGAACCGAATTGATAGTATATCACCCATTTATCGCTCACGATCCAAACGCGAGGAATTGCGTTGTAGCGAATATTGGGGCATGGAGTTATTCTACTATTTCCTCGAGAAGCTATTAAAAAAGATTGGTTCAAAGTTAGATCTTGTTGCAGATGAATGGGCAACAAGAGATTGGGAAATAGCATCAAAGCTGGTAGATGACCCAGGAGACCTCTTGGAAGGACTGAAGAAGATACAGGGACTCTCTCAGAAGCATTGTCCTGAAGAACTTGAACACATTGCAAATGTCATCGAAATCTTCACCGATATGGAGGCAGCGAAATAGAACGATCTGGTATCAATTAAAAGATTTTCCAATCCCTGCCTGTGATGATAGAGATGGGTTTTGTCAATCGGCAAAGCACCAGTCCTATCACCACAAGCAGGACTCTTAGCCAAAAACTACCCTCGCCCCCAAAGCCTATCCACACCAAATAGAGTGGACTCAATAGCAGACATAGTGTCAGCAGAAGCATCAGGGCGGCGAAGAGTAGTTTCATGTCAATTAACTATCACTTTTTTGGCTATTCTCATCTTTGCTCATGAGTACAAGTTTGCAATTCCCAATCAATTCCAGATCTTCTTTGGGATATTCCTTAAATTGTTTATTAAGCTCATCATCCCCTATCTTACTGCAAAAATTATTTACTTCTTTTGCAGATACCTTTAATCCATACTCATAGGATAATGTACGATATACATCACTCATTGTCAATAAGGTTGATAATTTTCTTTCCTTTTCTTTTAGCACTAGAGAGATAGGAATATCATGATCAATAGCGATGTCACCAAGACGCTTAATTTTGACAGGTTTAACATGCCATAATATTATTTTGTTTTCAGAATCTCTAATATTCTTATTTTTATCTATTATGAACCCTTCTTTAGGAATGTCACACCATAATTTCTCAGAGCGCTTCTTGATATATTTTATAGTGGCTTTATCTTTATCTATTTTTATAAATTCATGTGGGTCTGAATATGAAGTACACATGATGTATTCATTTCCATCTTTATTAATTGTCACCTTCACTTCACCTGTTTTCTCGATACGCAGTGTTTTGATCTCCTTGATTTGTTTCTCTACGGTTGTTTTTGATGAAGTGTTTTGTAATATGATCCAGATATTTTTGCATACGCCCTTTGCCCAAACCGTTGATTCATTTTTCCAGATTTTGGTAATTAATCGAATTGGAAACAAAATCTTTTTAGATTGAGAGATTCTGTCTTGAGTCAAAATCCTTCCTTGAAATTCATTTATTAATTCTTCTTGAGAATAAGTTGCACAAGAGCTATTCTGCCTTAGCAGCTTTCTTTGAGCATCGGTAAATTTTGATGATGGGGGATACGGTTCATCTTTAAAAAATTCTTCAAAAGCAGATAGATAGGATTTGTAATTTTGTAGTGTTGACTTATTCTTTGGACTTTTGTCAATCTCCTTTTGAATAATGTTTAATACTGCTGAGAAGAAAGTATCTATATCCTCGCCACAGTTTATGTTTTGAAGATACCATTCAAAATCTTGAACTTTAGTACCACCTGATGTTTCCCAAAGGTCCTTATTTTCGTTAACCCATTTAATCATACTTCCAACACCTGATTTATATGATGATACAGAAGCGGGATCATTCCATCTGTCACTGACGTTTTTAAGCCATTGTTCAAAGGCAGCAAACTTTTCTTCACGCCATTTTTTGTTCTTATCTTCTTTATTATTAGCCATAGTCTAAAATCTTGGAATTTGAATAATCACAAAAGTTACACTTGTTCTTTCAATCTCTCCCACACCTTTACCATTGCATAGGTGTCCAGGCAGCAATAGGCAAGGAGGGCTTTGCGGGTGGCAGCTTGCTCATCGGGCTCCATATCCTTGATTTGAGGGAAGATGGTCATGGCATTGCCACCATTCTGACAACGCTTGTCGAGGTTGTGGTAATCGAGCGAAGGCTCGCCTGGCCAAAGGGCTGGCAACACATACTTGATGCTGGTGGAGCCTCCCATAGCAGGGACATAATAATGGCCAGCCTTGAAGGGATCCCACAGGTCGACAATATGGTCGCGGATGTTCAGCAGATGGTCGCTGAGGTCAGGGAAGGCCTGAGCCAGTTCCTTGATGCGCGTGCACTCGAACGACTTGTTATAGGCCGTGACGCACACATCCTTGGGAATGTCCTTACACAGCTGTTCAGCCAAAGCGCGACGAGGGTCTTCACCAGAAACGCCCAAGAACTCCTTATGCAACAGCGGGCCACCCTCGTACTCTATGTAATGCAAAGAGTACTGAAAAGTGATTTGCTGGTAAGGACGGGTGCCAGGATATTGCGGAATGACCACCTGCATGGTCTCGAAGTCGAGAAAATAGAGCGGATAACTGAGCAGCTGCATAAACTCGCAGATGGCAGCACGGTCAATATGCGTCTCGTTTGACAACGTACAAGCCACCTGCGTCTGCTGGAAGTCTGTGAGTTTCTCGCCAGCAATGTCGTCAAACGTCACCATACCTTTATTATATAGGCTCAACTTATGGTCGAAACGCTTCTTATACAGGTCGAACACCGATGGATGCGGAATATGCTGCGCGCAATAATTCCAGAACTCACAATGGTAGGGTTTGTGGCAGTGCTTGGTCAACTCAGCCTGAGGCTCCTGTTGTTGCTGCAACGTCTGACGAGCCGTATCAATGAAGCGCTCGATATGTGGATATTCACGAGCCACATAGTCTGTCATATCCGTTGTGATGAACAGCTGGGTGACGTCAAGCTCTTCGCCACGGACATAATCAGAATTGAGTCTGACAAGATAGACACCCGTGACATTCACACCACAATGAGTCAGCACCCACTTCTGGTAGGCAATATCCTGGGCATAAACCTCCATCTTGTCTTTCTTGGCACCTTCATCGTCTTCCGAGGCGGAACTGCTCTTCACTTCATAGATGGCATAACCGCCAGCTGTCTTACAGAGAATATCCACTGCACAATAACAGCCCTCGAAGGTAAACGACGCCTCACAGATATTCTGCGTACCATCGCTGAGACATTGCTGCGTCTTGTCGAGCATCGCTTTCAGGTCGAGTGTGCCATCAGCCTTGAGCGTGGTGACCTCAACATAGTTGCCAAAGAGGTGCATGGCAAGGTCGCCCACCTCGTTGCCAGCCTGGAAGCGGGCAGCCATCTGTGGATCTTCTACGGCCAATTCCGGATGGTACACGCGTAGCCACAAAGCCTTGTCACACTGGCGAAACTTTGTGTATTTCGATTTTGATAGTCCTTTGTTTGCCATTGGTTAGTATCATAAATGATGCCACAAAAATACAACATTTTTCTGAATTACAAGCATTATTCCTATGAATTTTTCATGTCTACAAAATTGACAAGACATTCTACTAAAATTGACAGATTCTATTTGGAGTTACACGATCTTTTATTTACCTTTGCACCATCTAATCAAAATTAATAAAAGCATATGGCAGTACATATCGGTGAAATCATCCAAAAAGAAGTGGAACGACTGCAGTGGTCAGAAGATTATTTTGCTGACAAAATAGGCACCACACGTTCAAATGTCTATAATATCTATAAACGCTCGAATTTCAACACAGACCTGCTCAGAAAGATCAGTAAGGAACTCGGGATAAATATCCTTCAGCTCGTTGCAAAAGAGATGGAAGAGGAAATGGCAAAAAGTGCTGGCGAGGGGGAGTTTCTGGATTCGGTAGGCAAACTCAGACGTGATTTAGAAAAAGAGAATCCCGGTATGCGTATCATAGGAGGCGACGACATAACGAGAGAGCGCGAAGAGATGAAACAGGTGCTGGAAGAGTATTACAAAAAGCCCCATGTGAAACCATTGCTGATCATTGAGGTGGGTTATACCTTCTGTGCCGTCGAAGTGGTCAGACAAATGGCGCAGGATTATTTTGGCGACAAGGGTTATGCCGTTTGTCCGAAGGCACTGAACAATGTCGTCGCCCTACGATCAGTGCCACAACCGGTATTGTCAGACTATATCGATATGAATGGCTATGGATCGGAAGAAGCCATTGAAAATCGTTTGAGCGAAATTTATCGGGCACAGCAAGATACGAAAAAACATTTTGTCTGCATTCTACATGTAGAGTCGCAAAATGAGACATATGAGGCATTAGACCTGTGGAAAGAACAGTTCTTCGTTGCAGAATACGAATGGAACCGCAGAAGCCTCCTGTCGTGGGCTATTGACACTAAGCAGCATCCACAACTCATCAACTACATACGCTATCACAAAATGGAGTACGGCAAGGAGCCTGACCTGGGGGTTGATGCACACTATCCTACCAACAAAGCTTATTCACAACAGGATTTTGAGTATGTGTCGGAGTGTCTGGAAAAGAATATGGATATCAACCCTCTTCGAGATCACTATCGTCCCATGCGTTTTGCCAAAGAAGTTGCCAATTTCGACAAGAACAAAAAAGATACTGGCTACAAGCCTATATCTCTCAAAAGAACTGTGGGAATCGGGCTTACGATTAATGGAAACGACATTGATTTGGGTATCCAATTGCCTTATGACGATGTGGCAACGCTGGTATACATCTACGACCAGGCTGTCAAAGGTCCATTAAAGGGTCTCGACGAAGACGCTCTCGACGAACAGTTCTTTCCTTGGCTTCAAAAGAATCATCCCATACTGGCCAACGTCATTGTCGACGCGACAGAGGAAACCCTCGCAGAGCGCATGGCAATAGGTGGGCCTGAAGAGACAGACTACTATCGAGAAATCATTTATCACTATGAGCCCTGCTCAATGGATGACTGGTGGTCGCTGGCCGATGGGAATGAAATTAAATACTATCTTGGCGGCTTTCCTGACAGAGTGTAAACTTTTAAATAATGAGAAATAAGTTAATCCTATCATTTTTAGGGGTCTGTCTTGCCCTGACGTTGAACGCCCAGACCTTGCGTCCAAAGGTCGAGCAGAAGAAGGTGTATAACGAGGACATCAACCCCATCGAGCAGATAGACCAGGCTATAGTGAAGTCTAAGTCTGAGGGAAAGTTCGTCATCTGTCAGGTCGGCGGAAATTGGTGCCCCTGGTGTTTACGCTTTTGGAAGAAGGCCAAGGCTATGACCAGAAGAAAGTGCTGCGTTTCTTCAAAAATTGGACTCCTAAAGCCGTAAAACAAAGTGTAATCGCTAAAAAAGTCTAAGACTTTACGTAAAAAAGGGATTGCTAAGAAAAAAAACAATATTTTTGCATCATGTTAAGGTTTAAATAAAAGCATTATGACTTTATTCGATCAGATTAGCGAGGACATCAAGTTTGCGATGAAGGCTCGCGACAAGGTGCGTCTGGAGACGCTCCGCAACATTAAGAAAGTGTTCCTTGAGGCAAAGACTGCTCCTGGAGCCAACGACACATTGGCTGATGCTGATGCATTGAAGATTATCTCAAAACTTGCCAAGCAGGGCAAAGAGACGGCGACGACCTACACACAAGCAGGACGTCAGGATTTGGCTGATGCTGAGTTGGCACAGGTGGAGGTACTTGAGAGTTACCTGCCGAAACAACTTTCCCAAGAGGAGATTGAGGCAGAGGTGAAGAAGATTATTGCTGAAGTGGGAGCCACAAGCATGAAGGAGATGGGAAAGGTAATGGGCACAGCCAGCAAGCAGTTGGCAGGAAAGGCTGATGGCCGAGTCATCTCTGAGATTGTAAAGAAGCTCCTTGCATAAAGATTGTCGGATTCTCATTCCGTATATCTATGAAGATTATAAAACGAGGAGTATCTGCCTGTACTCCTCGTTTTTCCCTTAAATAAGAGTATTGTAGGGTGGTTCATTTAATTCTATGCCAACCTGCCTTTGCATGTTCCTTATCCAGTTCCAGCACTTTGATTCATTCATGAACCCATACCCTTGGGCATCATAGATGATAGTTCCTGTCATTTTGTCAACGACGATGTACCTGCCGTTATTCTGTACGGCAATCCAGTTCTTGCGATTTTTCTTCTCTTCCATTTTTATTATTAGTATAAGTTTTGTCGATTGCGTTGATAACACTTCCAGTTCCTTTCATTGTAGCCTTAATGTAAGGAGTCATGGCTTTATAGTCACTATGTGATGTAATCAGCATGATGAGGTTCGTTGAAACTCCTTCATTGAGTGCTGTTACGATAAAGGTCCTTCGTGCAGTGTGAGTTGATAGGTCACATTTTGGTGTATGAACTTCTATTTTCTCCTGCAACCGGTATTCATAGTCAATCCATTCACCAGTAAGATTAGCTTTCTTCCCAAGTTCTTTCAAATGCTCGTTGTACTTCTGATTGCTTAGAATCGGAAATAGGCGGCCACCGTCATATATATGCGTTGAGTACTTCTTATAGATTTCTACAGCTCTTTTCGCAAGAGGGTAGGAGACTGCGTCATCATCTTTCTCTGTAAGAAGTCGTATGATGAATTTTCCGTCATCAGACTTTGTTATATTGTCAGGGCGCAGTTGCTTTAGATCAGAATATCGGAGTGCTGTGTAACATTGAAAGATGAAGAAATCTCGTGTCTGATCTAGTGCGCTTCCTTCCTCCAACTTCAGATTGTATATACGGTCAAGTTCGTCAAGACTAAGATATTTCACGCATATGTGTCCCTTGGGCAACTTCGGTCTATATGAATCGAACTCTTCGCAAACTGTGTAATGCTTCTCCTTAGCCCACTTTACGAAAGACTTCAGATATGCAAGATTCTTCTTGAGAGCATCATTATACATACTCTCGGAGAGATGTATCTTGATTGCCTCAAGGTTCTTTGTGTTAAGAGTGAGGAATGCCAAGTTCGGAGTGAACTTCTGCAACTTGTCTCGAAGTCGAGTATATACATCAACCATGTCCTTGCCCCAACCTTTTACTCCTGATTGTTCCTGAATAAACTCGTTGAATAGTAAGAAGAACTCGTTACTCCGCTGTTCTGTAGTCTCCTTGAATGCATAGTTGAATTTTGCTCTCAAGTCAGTTAATACTGGGTCGCGTTTCATTAGTTCGCATTTACGGAAGTAATCATCAACATATTGTTTATATGTGTTGATAGTACTGTTTACGTCATTGTAACTGTTTCCATTCAGATTATACCCTTGCTTAACTTTCTGTCTTTTCTTGTCCCACAACTTAGGCTCAATCCGAATTCTGGTTCTGAGGTCAATACGGTTGCAGTCGTGAGTGACACGCAAACGAAGTGTGTGTT
>JAEEGG010017296.1_pt1 | contig 14840 bp, 17 predicted proteins | sample 9134161 | NCBI WGS metagenome assembly JAEEGG01 (sample SAMN16246543, study PRJNA631951) | gut metagenome | biome: gut microbiome; feature: rumen; material: CR-attached | host: Bos | place: Iran: Karaj | collected 2018-10
GGAATCGGGATTTACGGTCCTGCGTTGGATCAAAAGGGAAACTGCATCGCCGGCTGCGAGATGATGAAGCATCTCTCACGGGAAATGGGCCTGCATATGTTTCAGGATAGACAAAGCGGTTGCTGATACCCGACATCGAAGACCTTCAGATGCATTCAAGTCACTATTATTCATCATACAAAATCCAGTCTGCTCCGCCGCTTGCTGGCCATTTGTCTGACTTGACGATTGCCGAGAAGTACTATCTTGCGCGTATATATTCGCAGTGCGGCGAGCAGAAATTCACCATTGATGCGTGTGTGGGGATGTTTGGATTATCAAGGCACCAAACCACCGTATACCTCGAAGGCTTCTGTGAACGCGGGATCACCAAAAGGCATAGGAACGATATGAATCGGTCGTATTCGTACTTCCTTCTGATCACACCGGATAGTCATCCGGAATGTTTTTCAACAGCAGAGATCAAGTCCAAAAAGCGTCAGCGGACGTATCCGTCTGTTGGGGTGCATACTATCAACTGTAAAGACGCATACATGGACGCAAAGGAGGATATTTTCAGTACCGCGATATTTACAGGAAATACAAACAGCAGAAGCCAAAAAAGCAGGAAGCGTTTTACGAAAGCCACCGCATGGAACTGACCCACTACGAAGCCGCAGAACGCTATCTGAACGCCGTAATGAACGGCAAGACAAGTATTCCCTTGAAATCATGGAAAGCGGAGCGCGACAAGCTGAACGGCGAGAAGAAAGAGCTGACCCGCCAGTATTACGCGCTGAAAGATGAGGTTAAGGAAGTGGAGCAAATCCGCAGGAATGTTTACCGTATCTTGAGGGAAGAAAACGGCATAGAGCAGCCTATACGGGAGTATGAGTTTGATCGATAAAAAGAAGAACGACGGGATGTTTTGCTATCCCGCCGTTTCATGGTTTGAAATTATTATTGGTTCGATAAATGGAAAGTTGCCACTCTATGATGCTCTCGCAATCATAGCTAATCATTTTTCATTCCCCGATTTTTCAACAAGGGAATTATATTTTTTCTTCTGTATCGCCTTGGTTATCGGCGTTGATAGTACTCCCGCAGCAATTCCTATAATCCAGACGTATTTCCAGTTTGTAAGCAGTCCGAAAAGAACAATCAGTGCAGCGGAAACAAGCCAATACAGAATCTGAATTTTGACGCTTGACTTATTAAGTTCCTCTAAAATATCAACACCCGCGGATTCGTGCGGTGCGTTTTCAATAAAGGCTGCCGCTCCGGCAGGTCCTGAACACGAGCGAAAATCTTTGCTGCATTCCTTAGCTCCTGCGGCGTAAGTATTATTGTTTAGTATTTCAAGAACCGCAGAACGGATTCCCTGCACCGAATCGTTTGTGAGCATGACTCCCGCCCCGATTTCTTTTGCCCGTCTTGCAACCGCCTGCTGTTCGCTTGTCTGCGGATACAGAATCATCGGCGTCGCCATATACAGACTTTCGGAAACACTGTTCATACCGCAGTGCGTAATAAATGCATCCGCTCTTGACAAAACATCAAGCTGATCAACATAAGAATATACTTTAATATTTTCGGGCAGTTCTCGAAGAGCGGAAATATCAAGTGCATTTCCGCAGGAGATTATGACATCAACCTTTTCGTCTTTGAGAGCATCAATGCATTTGGCATAAAAATCAGGTCTGTCGTTTATAACCGTTCCCATTGAGATATATACGAGCGGTCTTTCTTTTTTTTTGAACGGCTCAGTCTTGGAAAATACAGACGGACCTACAAAGACATAGTGGTCAGAAAAGCTTTCGGAATACGGTTGAAATCTTTCCGATGTATAAACAACCGAGTCGGTTTTGTTATCACTCTGAACAAGAGACAATGCGTTCCTTACCTTGTACCCGTAAGGTTTAAGCATTTTAAGCTCCTTTGATATTTTCGGCAGCCCGAAAACCATATCCGCAAGTTCCTTGGGGGAGTTTTTCATATACTGCGAAGCCATCTGATTGAATGCAAATGTGCTTGTCGAAACGACCAGCGGAACATTGTGCTTCCATGCGTTCAGCTTGCCCCAAAAACAGACGGAATCGGCATACACGACATCGGGCTGAAAGGTTTTGAATTCCTCATCAAGAAAAGCGTCCATACTAAGAGTGATACGGATATCCTGAATCGTCATTTCCGTTGTGGAAACATTTTTAAGTCCGGCTTCTTCCTTTTCCGTTAATTCGCCGAGGAATGCGTTACACGAAACGAAGTCTGCGCCTGTCGCCTTTATTTTGTTCGCAAATTCATCGAACGAATAAAACCTGACAGTATTGCCGCGTTTGACTAATTCAGACGCAACGGGAAGCATAGGATTGGTATGACCGTGAGCGGGAATACAAAAGAATGCTATCTTTTTCATTTGTTATCGCCGTCCTTTTCAAGAAATACCTTGCCAAACAGCTCCGAAAACTCCTCTTTCGGAGGAATTACAATGCCTCGTTTCTCGTCCCCGAAAAGAAATAAGGTGTCGCCGGGCTTTATTCCGAATATCTCGCGTGCCTGCTTGGGTATTACAATCTGTCCCTTTTCACCAACTGTAGCCATCCAAGCATATTGACCTTTCTGTGCACGCATTTCATTCACCTCCAAAGTATGATTTGTTATACAAATCATACTACAATACTATAAAAATGTCAATAAATACGAAATAACACTTGACAAAACGCTACATGCCGCGAGCAGCGGTTTCGCCGCAGTTTGAACGCACGCATTCCGGGCAGGATTTGCACTGTGGCAGGCTTCAGCCGTCTGGTCGAGCATCAGGCGGCTTTTCCAATTGGCCCGACAGAGGCCAATACAGGGCGGTTTTGCTGGCTTATCGTACTTAAGCACAAATGGACTTGATATTATCCGCAAACAGAGCGTTACTGTGACCTGCCAATCGAGAGGAGGTCACGCAATGGCAAAGAAAGAATTATCTCCCTACGCACCTGACCGTTGGATCCGGGAACTGAACAGGCGGTACCCGAACATCTGGGTTGATCTGCGGAAGGGGTTCAACGAGCCGAACACGTTTCTGAGCCGGCAGCCAAAAGCGCAGGAGATGCTCGGGAAGGTCCCCGACTGGTGCATCATGCCGACGTTCTTTCCCGGAATAATCATGATGGCCCGTTACGGGGACGAATACTACTTCACGCATATGGACGAGATCATGACCATCGCCAGTAGGAGCAGCCCCGCGATCCAGTCGTCGCGGGGCTGCTGATGCTCTGCCGTTTTGCACGGTCCATGGAGATTTCAAATAAGAGGTTATTCTCTTTCGCCACGTCGTCCCCACGCTTGCCCCTGTCGCGGGCGCGGCGCTGGCGCTGGGGGCAGGACGTAAGTCGGACTGGCCAGGAAAGCCCGCGACAGGACGAACGTGGGGCTCACGTGGGGAGGAAAAGGGCGACACCCCATAAGTCACCCTGGAATGATTCTCGGCTCATTTGCACCGAAGCCGAGTTCAAGGATCATTTCCATGTATTGCCTGGAATCAAAGAAATCCGAGGTCGAAATGATGTCGTACAGTCTGCTGCTGTCGCACATTCGCCAGCTTAACCTGCGAAAGCCGTTCCTGCAATAGAAGGCATAACGCATCTCCCTCTGTGCGTCATTGGCTGCGTTGAAGCCGACTGGTTCGATGTTCGCCACGATCGACTTGTCTGGATACCTCTCCTTCAGCCAGCAGAGCAGAGAGGTGCCCAGTCCTTTGGAACGCTGATCTTCACAGACAGCCAGATAGAATAAGTATACCATAGTTCGGCCTACATTGAAAAACAATAGGCCGCAAAGGCGGTTTCTATTCCAGAAGGATTTGTATAGGACGGTTTCCAGCGTACAAAGCTCCAGTATCTGGTTTATTGAATAGGATTCCTCCGGAGGAAAGACCGTTGACTGCAATGCCACGACCTGCTCAAAGCCCTCCATGCTACGCCGGACATCCTCGCACCAAAGAGTGAGTGTATCGAAACGACCCCACGGTCTATCCAAATCAGAGCCGGCTGTATTTCCATATTGAGGATGGCTTCGAAGCTCAACAGCAAAGGGACGCAGGCCGGGGGCTGATATTCGGCGGCAGAGGTCAGCGGGCGCTGCCCACCTGCCAGATGTCGCGGTCGTAGTCGGCGATGGTGCGGTCGGAGGAGAAATAGCCTGCCATGGCGATGTTCACGAGGGCCTTCCTCGCCCAGGCGGCTTCATCCCCGAGGTCGGCGAGCATCCGCGCCTTGGTGGCGCAGTAGTCCGCGAAGTCCGGGAAGGTCATGAACCAGTCCTTATTCTGTAGCTCCGCGTGCAGGCGCTCCAGCCGGGCGGCGTCGCCCATGGTGCGCATCTCATCGCAGACGAGGAAGTCAAGCGCCGCCTTGAGGCGCGGATCGGCCTCGAGGTACGCGGCGGGATCGTAGTCGCCCCGGGCGTAGCTGTTGATGACCGCCTCGGAGGACAGGCCGAAGGTATAGATGTTCTCCGGGCCGACCAGCTCGGCGATTTCCACGTTCGCGCCGTCCAGGGTGCCCAGGGTCACCGCGCCGTTCAGCATGAACTTCATGTTGCCCGTGCCGCTGGCTTCCTTGGACGCCAGGGAGATCTGCTCCGAGATGTCGCAGGCGGGGATCAGCTTCTCCGCGGCGGACACGTTGTAGTTCTCCACCATGGCGATGCGCAGATGCCGCCGGGCCGCCGGGTCTGCGTCGATCACATCGGACAGGCACAGTATGGCGTGGATGATGTCCTTGGCGATGGTATAGGCCGGGGCTGCCTTCGCGCCGAAGATCACCGTCACCGGGCGCTCAGGGAGGATGCCCGCGCGGATGTCCAGCAGCGTGCGCACGCACCACAGCAGGTTCAGCTGCTGGCGCTTGTACTCGTGGAGGCGCTTCGACTGCACATCGAACACGCTGTCCGGGTCGATGACGGTACCCTGGTGCCCCCGCAGCCAATCGGCGAAGCGCCGCTTGTTGGCCCGCTTGATCTCGGCGAGGGAGGTGAGCAGCGCCGCATCGTCGATGTGCGCGAGCAGCTTCTCCAGCTCAGCGCTGTCCCTGCGCCAGCCCGCGCCGATGGCGTCGTCGATCCGGGCCGCCAGGGCGGGATTGCAGCTCATCAGCCAGCGGCGGAAGGTGATGCCGTTGGTCTTGTTGTTGAACTTCTCCGGATAGATGGCGTAGAAGGGCGCGAGCTCCGAGTTCTTCAGGATCTCCGTGTGCAGCTTCGCCACGCCATTGACGGAGTGGGTGAAGTGGATGTCCAGGTTCGCCATGCGAACGTTCCCCTGTTCGTCGATGATCTGCACGAAGGGATCGTCGTACTTGGCGCGCACCCGGGCGTCCAGCCGGTCGATGACGGGCATCAGCTGGGGCGCGACCTTCTCCAGATATGCCCGCGGCCACTTCTCCAGCGCCTCGGCCAGGATGGTGTGGTTGGTGTAGGCGCACACGCTTCTCACGATGGATACAGCCTCGTCTTCACCGATGCCCCGTTCCTGGAGCAGACGGATCAGCTCCGGGATGACTAGCGTGGGGTGGGTGTCGTTGATCTGGATGGCGGCGTAGTCGGCGAGGTCGTGCAGGTCGCTGCCCCGCGCGACGCACTCATCCAGGATCAGGCGCGCGGCGTTGGCCACCATGAAGTACTCCTGGTACACGCGCAGCAGGCGCCCCTGCTCGGTGCTGTCGTCGGGGTACAGGAACAGGGTGAGGCCGCGGGCGACATCCCTTGCGTCGAAGCCGATGCCGGACTTGATCAGCCGCTCGTCCGCGGTGTCCACGTCGAAGAGGCGCAGCCTGCCGCACTTGCCTTGGTAGCCGGTGACGTCGATCTCGTACAGGGTGGAGCGGGCGGTGAAATCGCCGAAGGGGATGTCATAGTGAACGTCTGTGCGGCGCATCCAGCTCTCCTGGCCCCATTTGAGCCAATGGTCCGGGGCCTCGGTCTGCTGGCGGTCCACAAAGCTCTGGCGGAACAGCCCACAGTGGTAGGCGAGCCCCAGGCCGTCCGCGGGCAGGCCCAGCGTGGCGAGGCTGTCCAGGAAGCAGGCCGCCAGCCGCCCCAGGCCGCCGTTGCCCAGGGAGGGCTCCAGCTCGAACTCCTCCAGTTCGGACAAGGCGATGCCCTCCGCCGCCAGTTCATCCCGGACCTCCCCGTACAAGCCCAGGTTGATCAGGTTGTTGCTCAGCAGCTTGCCGATCAGGAACTCGGCGGAGATGTAGTAGACCTTCTTCCTACCCTCGTTGTATCCCCGCGCCTTCGCGGCGTCGGCGACATACCGCAGCAGGGCGTTGAACAGCTCGAGCCTGGTGCAGTCCGTGAACTTCCTGTTTTCTGTGTAATCTCTCAGCTTCATGGTCGTGCCCTCCATGGTCTTGTTTCGATGACTCTAGCATTATAATCTGTTTTTTGAAAAAATGCTTGCAGCTTACGCTCACAATGTTGTACAATTCTATCATCATCAGCCGCGTGGGGAGGGATGGACGTGGAGCTGGAGGAATACACGCAGTACCAGGAGACCAAGCTGCACGAAAAGCCGGGTTTTGCCTACGAGACCTACCTGTGCACGATCCCGCTGGACTTCGACCGTGTGAACCTGCACTGGCACGACCAGATGGAAGTGATCTACATCAAGAAGGGCCGGGGCACGGTGTCGGTGAATCTGGAGAGCTACCCGGTGGAGGCGGGCTGCATCGTGCCGGTGCTGCCGGGGGAGCTGCACGCCATCGACGGCGCCCCCGACGGGCCCATGGAGTATGAGAACATCATCTTCTCCCTGTCCATACTGGACAGCACCGAGACGGACGACTGGTGCCGCCACCACGTGATCCAGGCCCTCAGGCAGGGCACGCTGCTGTTCGACCGGCCCATCCGCCCGGGCACCGCCTTCCACGACGCGGCCGCCGCGGCCCTCGATGCCGCCGACCGGGCCTGCGAGGCGCGGCCGCAGGGCTTCGCGCTGGTGGTGAAGAGCCAGCTCTTCATGTTCCTGCACGCGCTGTACTGCAACCGGCACACCGGCCCCGTGCGGCCGTTGGTGGAGGAGGCCGAATGGCTCAAGGGCGTGATCGCTTATGTGAAGGCCCACTATGCCGAACGCATCACGGTGGCGGACGCGGCGGCGGTGTCGGGCTACAGCCCCAGCCACTTCATGCGCATCTTCCGCCAGGAGGCGGGTCAGACCTTCGTGGACTTCCTCACCGACTACCGGCTCTCGGCGGCGGTGTATTATTTGAAGGAGACCCGGGACGAGATCGGCGTGGTGGCGGAGAATTGCGGCTTTGCCAACCTGTCCTATTTCATACGCCGCTTCAATCGGAAGTACGGCGCGTCCCCCGGACGATACCGCAAGCTGAGTCGGCTGGGGGAGAATGAAGCCATCGCGGCGGGGGAGGAATGAAAATGGCGGAACTGAAGCTGCCCTTCATCGGGCATGGCGGCGACTACAATCCGGATCAGTGGCGGGACCGGCCGGACATTCTGGCGGAGGACATCCGGCTGATGAAGCTGGCCAGGTGCAATCTGATGAGCGTGGGCATATTTGCCTGGGCCACGCTGGAGCACTTCCAACGCACACGCGGTGTTCTGCGTCTAATGGCTGCGGTCATCCATGAGCTTTGGATGGCCAACGATGCCAGTGCTATGATTATGCCCGGTTCTTTCCCGCTGGATATTCCAACCGTAAAGGACGAACTGGTAACTGATTTCGGGGTCTGAATGTAAAAAATCGGGCTCCGGAGAAGCTGATCGCCCGCTCCGAAGCCCGATTTCACTGTATTTTGCCCGTTTTTCGCCCAAAATGCACGAAAAAACCTCTTTTGCCTTGGCAGACAAAAGCAAGAGCATTTCCTCTTTCCCGGTTCCGCTGTCACCGTATGTGTGTCATATATTTGAACAATTTATGAAATGTTTCATTTATAGAAAAATCCTATTGACACACTCGCGCAGCCGTGGTATGATGCGATCACAACGACGAAAGAGGTGCTTGTATGGGAACCGTCCGCTTTGACAATCGGAACGATTTGGAGTCTGCGCTTGCATGGATCGCACCGGGCGACTGCGTGGAGCTCGACAGTCTCGACCTGTTTGCCGACAAGGGAAAGGAAATGCTGACAGCCCTTGCGGCGATCGGCGAGCGCGGCGCGGACTTCGTTAGTCTGAAGGAAGGCATCGACACCCGCAGAGGCCAGGGGCAAAGCTTTTTTGCCCTGTGCCGGGCTTTGAGCAATTCGGAGCTGTTTGCGCGCCGCCGCGTCGGCGTCGAGCGCGCGAAGGCGGAGGGCCGCTACAAGGGCCGCAAGCCGATCGCCGTGGACGAAGGCCTGTTCGATTCCGTCGTCGCGCTCTGGCAGAGCGGCCAGATCACCGCGCGCGAGGCCATGGCCCGGCTGGACTTGAAGCCGAACACCTTTTATCGCCGCATCAAGGAAATGGAGGAACTGAAAATGAAAGACTATAAGAAAGTGCAGCACGAGATCAAAGAGGAGATCAAGGAGGCGGCCAAGCAGAGCCGCAAGGATCTCGACGAGCTGAAAAAGCAGGTCAAGGCCGAGGCCAAAGAGGTCAAGAAGGCCGCAGACGAGAAGCTGGAGCTCCACGACGTCGAGCGCGAGATGCGCCACGACCGCATCCGCGCCGAGGTCGAGCAGCGCGACGCCGTCCGCCAGATGAAGAAGGACGTCGAGGCCGAGGCCAAGGAACTCAAAAAGCTCATGGAGGAGAACTGATCTCGCTTGACGATCACAAAAACGGCGCCCTGTATTACACAGCGCGCCGTTTTTTTACCCGACGGGCAAAGGAGGTACCGGTATGGAACGCACCCCCCTGCGGGAGAGAAAACTCCCCGACTATACGCGCGGCGAGGAGATCACGAACATGGTCACACACATCGTCGGCGCCGCCCTCAGCCTGCCGATCCTGATCGGCGGGGTCATTCTGTCCGCTTACCACCGCGATCCCTGGGCGATCGTCGGCAGCTGCGTCTACGGGCTGACCATGCTCTGGCTCTATACGATGTCCAGCGTGTACCACGGACTGCACGACAACACCGGAAAACGGGTGCTGCAGGTGCTTGACCACTGCACGATCTATGCGCTGATCGCGGGGACCTACACGCCGATCCTGCTGGTCGCGATCCGGCCGGAATACCCGGCGCTTGCCTGGACGCTTTTCGGCTGTGAATGGGGCCTCGGCGCAGCCGCGGCCGCCATGACGGCGATCGACCTGAAAAAGTACGGCAAAGCCTCGATGGCCTGCTATGTCGCCATGGGCTGGCTGATCGTGCTGGCGCTCAGGCCGACGATCGAAACCGTCGGCCTGACAGGCTTCCTCTGGCTGCTTGCAGGAGGCCTGGCCTATACGGTCGGCGCAGTCCTGTACGGGATCGGAAAGAAAAAGCGGTATTTCCACAGCGTGTTTCATCTTTTCGTCCTTCTGGGCAGCCTGCTGCAGGCCGTGTGTATTCTGTTTTACGTGTTGTAGGAGATCTCTATGCTGGTATTTTTTGTTGATCTGATCCTTTTGTTTTTCGCTTATTCCTTTTTGGGCTGGTGCATCGAGGTCACTCTCAAATACTTCCAGTTCCACCGCTTCATCAACCGCGGCTTTTTCACGGGGCCGATCCTGCCGATCTACGGCAGCGGCGCCGCGCTGATCACAGTGGCCGTCAGCTCGCTCGCCCGCTTCGAGTACGGATACGGCTCGACCTTCGCCCTGTCCTTCGTGATCTGCGGAACGCTGGAGTATCTGACCAGCTATTGGATGGAGAAGCGCTTCCACGCCCGCTGGTGGGACTACAGTCAGAAGCCGATGAACCTGCACGGCCGGGTCTGGATCGGCAATCTGATGCTCTTCGGCCTGGGCGGCGTGGCGATCATCCATATCATCAATCCGCTGTTCGACCGGATCCTGGCGGCGTTTTCTTTTTCCGCGAAGGAGATCACGGCCTGCGTTCTGACGGCCGTTTTCGCCGCGGACTACGTTCTGACCCATTTCGTGATGAAGCTGGTCAAGATCGGGGTCGAGAGCAGCGAAGCGGACAGTACCGAGGAGATCAGCAAGGAAGTCTATTTGCTTTTATCTGACAAATCTGTTTTCCATAAGCGCTTTGCCGACGCCTATCCCGAGGTGATCTACCGCACGGAGCGCATCACCGCCCGGCTCGCGGAAGTAAAGGCCGAAACCGAACGGCTGCGCGCCGAGGCCGAGCAGCAGCTGGAAGCGCGCCGGGAGGCCGTGGCCGACAGGCTGGAACCGGCGACGCTCATTAAAAGCAAGATCATCAGCAAACAGAACGACCTGATCGAAATGCTGTATCATGAGCAGACGGCAAGTGAGGAAATAAAAGCGTTGAAGTCCGAAATCGACCGGGAAAAAGAGCGTCTGGAGGAGCGCCCGCTCGGCGCTCTCGCATCGGACAGACGCGGCGATCAGCGCGGCAGACGCAGCTCATGATTCGCGTAGGATCCTTTTTTCATGAGAGCTTTTGCCGTCCAGCAAGGTGATCGGCTGCATCTGCAGGCGACAGAAAGCTTTGCTTATGTAAAATGGCGAGAGAAAGAGCCTCCGGGAACGAGTGATCCCGAAGGCTCTGCTTTTTTGCGCAGCCGGACGAGGGTCCTATTTTTGAGATGGATCGGAGTCCTGCTCCTGCCCGTTCCCGCGCAGGAGCCGATCCATGAGCGAAGCGTAGACCCGGCGCAGCTTTTCGCAGGAGGCCAGCAGCCAGCACAGCTCGCTCAGCAGGATGCCTGCCAGCACGTCCGCCATCACATGCTGCCGCGTCGTCAGCGTGCTGATGCACACCGCGACGGCCATCAGCAGCGCCGAGCTGCGCCAGAGCGGCGAGACCTGCCTGTTCCCGCGGATGCCGACCCAGCAGAGCCAGGCGATGAAGCAGTGCAGAGAGGGGAAGAGGTTGTTCGGCTCGTCGATCCAATAGAGGAAGCGCATGCACGCGTCCCAGAAGCCCGGTCCGTTCGGCTCCGGCTGCGTCATCGTCGTCGGGAAGAAAACGAAAAAGAAAAAGCTTATGGCTTTCCCGAGGAGGTTGGCGCAGAAAAAGCGGTCGGCAGTCCGGCGCGGAAGCGCCGCGACCCGGCGGTACAGGAAGAACCAGAAAATGAGGCACGCGAAGAAATAAATGAAAACCGTCCAGGGAAGAAACGGGACCGCAGCGTCGATCGGAAGCGCCAGACAATAATGGCGCTTTCCCTGCGCCAAAAAGCGGGCAAGCTGGAAGGGGATCTGATTGCCCAGCAGCGCAAGGACGAAGGCGAACCAGAAATACCGTTCTTTTTACGGGATCTTCCTGCCTCCGGATATGGTATCGTTTTGAAGAATGTCTCTATTCATAGCAGAAAACCTCTACAGCACGTATAACGTAATAGTTCCGCCGGCCGTGATCGGCAGGCTGAAAGCGGTTCGACCGTGTTCACGATCTCTTCGCCGCGCGAGTAGGGTGAGCAATATAATCCGAACCATAAACAGGGGAGTGGAGGCGAAATTGAGCTTTTCCTCCTCCGACCAGACGCGCCGCCAGACGCTCTCGTCCGCCTCGGCGGAGAGTCCGAGCGCCCCGAGCTGCCGCAGGTCCCAATCCGGGCGGCGGACGTTTGAGAGAGGCAGACGGCGGGCAATATCGTCCATGACATGGAAGTTTTCTCCGACGTTCTGGTCCCATACGCCCTGCTCGGCGCTGTTGAGCCTGTCGCGTTCATACGCGGCCTGCGCATCACGGTCGAAGAGATAGGCGTACCAGTTGGCGTCGAAGTTCAGCAGCAGGCCGCCCGGCTTCAGCACGCGCGCCCACTCGGCGCAGGCCTGCTCCGGATGCGGCAGGTTCCAGGTCAGATTGCGGCTGATCACCGCGTCGAAGCTCGCATCCGCGAAAGAGAGCGCTTCCGCGTTCATTTCCATAAAGCGGATCTCGCCGGCCAGAGTGCCGGCGTTTTCTTTTGCCTGGGCGAGCATGGCGGGCGTGAGGTCGATCGCGGTCACGTCACAGCCCAGCTCCCGCAGCAAGATCGCGAAAAAGCCCGGTCCGGTGCCGACCTCGAGCACGCGCAGCTCCGCAAAGCCGCGGTCGGGGAACTGCCGCGCAAGCTCGGCACGCAGACAGGCCTTCCACTTCTGCCGCTGCGCGGTATTCAGCTCCAGCCGGCTGACCTCCGAATAGCCGGAGGCGCGCCCCGTCCAATAGTCTCTGTTTTCTTCAAGGATCGTCTGTCGATTCACCGTCGTCACGTCGCCCTTTCTGTTTTTCTCCGTTTTAGCACGAGGGAAAGCCCGCTTACAAGTCCCCGGGGGGATTGAGATCAAAGGATTTGACAGGTCAAAAGTGAAACAGCGAACAGAAAAGGAGAGGCATGTTTGGATCCTCTCCTATTCTGTTCCCGGCAGACAACACACGTCTATTTTGAAATCAGAGTTCCTGTTTTGTCAGATGGCTCAGGATATTCCGATCCATTTTCTCATCCAGGCGGCGATACGAGGATAGCTCCTCGGCGCTGAAGCCGGCAAAGCAGATGGCGGCATAATCCCGTTCCATTTGCTCCAGATCCGCCGACAGCATGGGCGCATGATAACAATATCCTTCCGCGGGGACGTCCAGCGCGCTGTCGCGCGTGATCAGTCCGGCGGCCAGCAGCTTCGCCAGGAAAACGACCACGCTCATCCGGCTCAAGCCGGTGAATGACGCCAGCATTTCCACCGAGCAGGGCGCGTCCAGCTTTTTCATCGTATACAGGATCGACAGCTCACCTGGCTCCAGCTCATGCTTCTTCGCCAGCGTGTCAAGCAGCCGCTTTCTGCAGCGCGCGTTCAGATAGGCGGACTGAAACGGCGAGCCGTCCAGCCTCCGGTCGTAATACACCGGCTCTCCGGCTTCCGTGCCGAGTCTCTTCGTACCGGGCACAAAGGGCAGAGACAGGCTGTCCCTGCTGAACGCCAGAAGATAACTGTAGATCACCGGGAGGCGCTCCTGATAGCCCTGCGTGTCGAACGTGCCTTTATAAAACCGGGCATAGTATCCGATGACTCCCGTTTTCATCTTGATCGTGCTGCTGAGGTTCAGGTTCTGATCGACCAGAGAGCCTTTGGTGTAATGATAGTAATAAACGGGCGCTTTCGTGACGGCGACAGCATCCACGTGGAGAAGATACTCCAGATTGAAGATCATGTCTTCGCTGTAGCTGATGCTTTCATCCATGCGGAGAGCCTGCTTTTCGATGATCTCCCGTTTGTACAGCTTATTCCAGAGGACGCCGTAGTACAGGTCCGCCGGGCTGCGCAGCATCTCGTCCGCGAAATCCTGACGGCTCAGGATCCCGCTCTTTTCGATGGAACCCTTCTGGGAAACGTTCTCACCGACGACGCGGTAAAAGTCACCGACGACCAGCTCCACCGGATGCGCTTCCATTTCCCGGACGAGCAGCTTGGTCGATTCCATCGGCAGCCAGTCGTCCACATCCACGAATTGAATGTAGCTGCCGACTGCCTCGGCCAGACCGCGGTTGCGGGCGGAAGACGCGCCCCCGTTTGCCTTGTGGATCGCCTTCACCCGTGCGTCCTGCCGGGCATAGTCCTCCATGATCTGCAGCGAGGAATCCCGGCTCCCGTCGTCCACCAGGATCAGCTCGAAGTCGGGATAATCCTGCATCAAAATGCTGTCCACGCAGCGCTTCAAACGCTTTTCTCCGTTGTATACGGGTATGATGATGCTGACTTTATTCATGGTTGATCCTTCTTCTTAAACAGTACATATTTCTCCAGCGGGAACAGAACGGCGAACTGAATGAGGCCGGCCGCCATCGCAGCCAGCGTCCGCGCAAACGGCGCGATCGCCGTGAGAGCCAGCTTTGCTGTGATCCATCCCTGCAGCCAGGTGGAGAACAGGATCAACAGGATCAGCGTGACCAGATAGGCGGAAAGGCCTGCGCGGGTCCCCTCGCCCTCGAAGGTGGCCTTCATGTTTATAAAGTAGCCGTAGACGTTGGCGATGAAATTGGAGAGGAAGAACGGAAGCACATAGCCCCACGTAACGACTCCGTTCACCACGTAAGGCGACGGGCCGTCAAACAGGGCCGCCGGATCGAAAATCCCCCGCAGAAAGCCCGGCAGCGGCACGCTCACGCTGTTAAAGAAAAGCGGCAGGATGTTTGCCAGCAGCAGCTGCAGCAGCGAGACGCTGGTACTGACCAGATTGAATTTCACAAATTGCCACAGCGAATTGTTCTGATAGCGTTCATCCCATTGCTTCCAGAAAGCCGTTATCCTCATGCCCGTACAGTCTCTTTCCTTTCCAATAACAGAAAGCGCCCCGCTATCTGCGGGGCGCTGTTGCGGCAACATTATCCCTGGATTTGGATCGACCTGCGCTCCGGCAGCTTCTTCGGCTCTTCCTTCGGGAAGTCCAGCGTCAGGACGCCGTCCTCGAATCTGGCTTTCACGTCTTCCTCGGCGACATGCTCGCCCACATAGAAGCTCCTGCTCATAGAGCCGGAATACCGCTCCTGGTGAACGATCCTGCCTTTCTTGTCCTTGCCTTCCTCATCAATGCCCTTGGTCGCTGTAATCGTCAGATACCCGTTCTGCAGCTGCAGATCAATTTGATCTTTCTTGAAGCCCGGCAGGTCTACTTTCAGCTCATAGCCTTCATCGTGCTCCTTAAGATCTGTCTTCATCACGCGTGCCGCATGCTTCCCATACAGCTTGCGGTCCACATCGGATTCGAAGCCCCTGAACGGAAAGTCAAACCAGTCATCAAACAAACTCTCTCCAAAAATACTCGGTAACATAAGTCATGCCTCTTTTTGCAATCACTATGTTTGTTACCT
>JAEEGG010017300.1_pt1 | contig 14838 bp, 14 predicted proteins | sample 9134161 | NCBI WGS metagenome assembly JAEEGG01 (sample SAMN16246543, study PRJNA631951) | gut metagenome | biome: gut microbiome; feature: rumen; material: CR-attached | host: Bos | place: Iran: Karaj | collected 2018-10
ATAAAGCTTAGGATCTGTTACTTGATAAAATACAATTGTATCAATTTGCATTGTTACATTATCTTTTGTAATAACTGGTTGTGGATCAAAATCCTTAATTTGCTCCTTCATTGAAATAATAAATGCTACCTTATCAACAAATGGACATAAGAAATGTAGACCTACACCCCAAGATTCATGATAACCGCCTAAACGTTCAACAACGAATTTCTTTGCTTGTCCTACTACTCTTATTCTTGAAATTAAATATAAAAGAATTAATACTGCAATAAATGATAAAATTACAATTAATGCAACAGTTCCACCTTCAACCTTTAAAAAATTCATAATCTTATTCTCCTTCTATTTCTTTAACTACTAATCTATTACCTTTAATAGATACAACCTCAACAATTTTATCCTTAGAGATTGTTTTATCATCGTTATCTCTTAATATTGCTGTATAAACAATACCATTTAATTTAACCTCACCAGCATCAAATTTAGTAATGTCTGTGATAGTTTTTAATTTTTTACCAATAACATCATCAACATTTGTTTTTCTTTCTCTTCTTTGAGTTATTCTTCTTACTATTGGTCTTGTAAATATTAAGGCTACCGTTGATACAACAACAAATACAATAATACTTATCCAAAATTCTTTGAAAAATCCAAATGGTAATGCAACAAGCGCACCTACCGCAAACCATACAGATACAAGCTCAGTAGTTACACCTTCAACAATTAAAGCTACAACAAACACACCAAGCCAGACATATAGCATATAATTATCTAACATTTTTCTCCCTCCTTTGTATCAATGATAATAACTTTTTTATTATCATCATATTCACATTTAAATTTAATATATTTATTAGGACTAATTTCAAATTTTAATTGTTCCTTAATAAATCTAATTAAGGTACTAGATGATATCTTAACATATGTTTTAGAAAAGCTTGGCTTTAATAATGAATCAATATTTATTTCATTAGATAATGATTGATCTTTATTTAATGGAAATAAATAAATCTTCTTTACATCTGAATCTATGCCACAGCGTATTCTATAACATTCTTTTAAATAATTAAGCATATTACTAGATAACGTTATATTAGTTTCATATATAGATGCATAACCACTTTTATTTTTTTCTTCAAAAAAAGTAATCATAGATTTAACCTCCTTGATTACTTTTATTATAATTATTTATTTTTTAAAATTCAATATTATTTTTTAGAATTTTTTATTATTTTAAAATTGTATAGTCATCTACAAAGTCAACTAAGCCATCTTTATAAAGGCCTCCTAAGGCTCTTTTAAAGGCTTTTCTTGACATTTTTAATAAATTATAAACATCTTCAGATGATGATTTTGCATTAAGATGCATCTTCTTATTATTATTTTTTAAATATAACAATAATAATTTCTTATCTTCATCTATTAATTCTTCCTTTTGTGGAACAAGCATTCCATAATAAGATGAACCATTTTCTTTAGTAATAGTTACTTCAACCTCTTGTCCTAGGTGATATTTACCTCTTAATTCAAAATCAGGAACAAAGACATATTTAAAATCCTTTGTTGCAATACCTACACCCTTATCCATACATCTTGTGATATAGCCTGTAGTTTTTTCTCTTTCACCATAATGAAATTTAGGATTAATATCTACAATATCATATTCACCTAAGATTTTACCTACTAACGCATCAGTTTTTAATTTTAATTTCATTAAAACCTTATCGCCAATATTTGGCCATAAAGATTTATCATAAGGTAATGAATCTTTAGAAATTAATATATCCTTAGGTGTATTAATATTGGCGTATACGCCTAAATTAACATCTACATCTTTAATTTCTGCAAAGCCTGGTTTATCAAGTGTAACTAACACATCAGCCTCTGTAGCGGTAGGTCTTCTTTTTTTATCTGCATAAATAAAGACTTTTATTTTATCACCTATATTATGTTTATCCTTTGCTTGATTAAAATGTAGTAATACTTCTTCATCACTATCATTATCTTTAAGCATATATCCTAAATCTGATAATCTTATTATTTCAAGATTATTATAATAACCTAATTTAATCAATTTCTATCACCATCTTTATAATTTCTATCTGTTTGTTCTAAATACATATCTTTCTTATTATTAAAGGTATTTTTCTTAGCCCTAGGCTGTTCATATTTTTTTAATAATTCTCTTTCTTTAATAATATTATTATTTTTCTTTTTATTATCATTATTGTTCATCTTTAGCAAGCCTTAATCCTTTAGAAGTTAATTCTTTTATAATTCTATCTATATTGACCTCTGTTTGATAAGTACTTCTAAATCCTTTATCATACCAAATTTCAATATAGAATCCTTCAGTATCATATAATGCTAAAGCATTACATGTTGCTCTTGTAATAATTCTATATTCAACAAATCTTTTTGTATTTAAATCAAAATCTTCTTTTGGTTTTAACACTTTAAACCAATGTGTTATTTTTTGAAAATGTAACACATCATCCTTTAAAGACATAATAAAATCAGAAAGACCACCATTATAAATCTTTCCTCTATTAAATTTTAAAAATACAAAGCATGGCTTCATACCTTTTAATGTTCCATCTATTCTCATGTCCTGTAAATATGCTTGTCTATCCATTTTTCATCACCAAAGAAATTATATCATAATTATGTTTAAATATATATTATTTTTCTTGACAAGCGCTTTCATAAATGATAATATATAGATGACATAAGAAATATAAATTTTCTAAATAATCTCTCCCAAAATGAAAGGATGCGTGAAGCATCCTTTCTCTCTTTTATAAAGAAAATTTTGATAAAATGGAAATCTCCTTGCCTAAACAAGGAGATTTTATTATTTTATTCTTCTTTCTTTCCTACATATTTAGTTGCAGGACGAACAATCTTTTTATTATATAATAATGATTCTAAATCATGTGAAATCCAACCAACTAATCTTGCAGCTGCAAAAATAGGGATGAAAAGATCATGTGGTATGCCAAGCATTTCATAAACTAAACCTGAATAGAAATCGACATTAGCACACATTCTAGTGCCCTTCTTTTCTTCCATTACCTTAAGTGCAAGCTCTTCAAATCTCTTATAGAAAGTAAATTTCTTATAATTATCAGGATTTGCTTTCGCAAGCTCTTCACCTTTAGCCTTTAAAAGCTCACATCTTGGATCAGATAAAGTATAAATGGCATGACCAATACCATAAATTAAACCTGTATTATCAAAATAATTCTTTGATAAAAGCTTGTTAATTACACCAATAATCTTATCATCAGATGCATCTAATGATATATCATTGATAATTGTATCCATCATTTCAAGAACCTTTTGGTTTGCACCACCATGTCTTGGACCCTTAAGTGAGGCAAGTGATGCTGATAGCATTGAATAAATATCAGTATATGTTGATGCAACTGTAGTTCCAACAAAAGCTGAATTATTTCCGCCACCATGATCTGCATGAACTGTTAATGCCATATCAAGTGTTTGTGCTTCAAGCTTTGTAAATTTACCATCATTTCTTGATAAATATAATATATTTTCAGCTAATGAATAATCTTTTCTTGGGAAAGATATATGTAGACTATCTCCATCAAGATAATGAGTTTTTGCTTGTAATGAATAAGATACTATGGCAGGCATTTTTGCAATTAAAGAAATACCCTTCTTTAAAAATTCATAACCATCTAAATCATCTGGATTTTCATCAAATGAATATAATGCAAGAATTGATCTTGTAATATGATTCATTAATGATTTTGATGGATTTTTTAAAATGATATTTTCTAAGAAATCTTTTGGTAAATCATAATTTTCAACTAATAATTCTCTAAATTCCTTACTTTCACTTTTATTTGGATAATGACCAAATAATAATAAGAAGCAAGTATCTTCATAATTAAAGTCATTGTTACTTCTTTTAACAACATCTCTAATATCAATACCACGATAATATAAATTACCGATTTTTGACTTTTTAACACCATCTTCTACATAGTAGCCTGATACCTCAGCTACTCTTGTAAGACCTACTAAAACGCCTGTACCGTTGTTGTTTCTAAGACCACGCTTTACATCATATTTATCATATAAATCTTGGTCTATTGCTTCTTCATTTAAAAGATTTTCATATTCATAATTTAGGAAACTTTTCATTTCTACCTCCTAAAATTGGTTAAGTAATCCTCCGTCTTCGATTACTTGATATTCTATATCAGTTAAATCATTATCTTTTTCATAAGATAAATTCTTAGTGATATTTTTTACATAAATTTTTTCTCTATCATATTTAACATTAATTTCATCTAATAGATCAGCTTTAACATCAAGCTCAATTGGTAAGATACCGAAATTAATTAAATTCTTCTTATGGATTCTTGCGAAAGATGGGGCAATAACTGCCTTAATTCCAAGATATCTTGGAGCGATGGCTGCATGTTCTCTTGATGAGCCTTGACCGTAGTTTGGTCCTGCAACAATTACACCACCATTATTTTCTTTACATCTTGATGCGAAATTTTCATCAATTTGTGAGAATACAAATTCAGAAATCTTTTCAATATTTGATCTATAAGGTAATACCTTTGCACCTGCAGGCATAATATGGTCTGTTGTAATATTTTCAGGTGCTGAAATCATAGTCTTAACTGTGAAATCATGACCAATAGGTGCAAATTTAGGTAATGCTTTAATATTTGGACCCATTACAATTTCACTCTTAAATGTTGGTTTATATAATAATGAATCACAAATAGGATATTCTACATCTAAAGAAAATTGCTTATCAGCTTCAATTCCTAAAGGATTTGAAATATAACCATTTACTGCAGATAATGCTGCAACCTCTGGTGATACTAAGAATACCTTTGCACTCATTGTGCCTGATCTTCCATAGAAGTTTCTATTAAATGTTCTTAATGATACTGCATCAGTTCTTGGTGATTGACCCATACCGATACATGGACCACAAGCTGATTCAAGGATTCTTGCACCAGCTTCAAGTAAGATTGATAAAATACCATCTCTTGTAATCATTTGTAATACCTGTTGAGAACCAGGTGCAATTCCAAGTGATACATCCGGATGAACCTTCTTACCCTTTAATATAGATGCTACTCTAATAAAGTCAAGGTAAGATGAATTTGTACAAGAACCAATTAATACTTGGTCAACCTTAATATCCTTTAAATCTTCTACCTTCTTTACATTATCAGGTGAATTAGGGCAAGATGCCATTGGATCTAATGTTGCAAGATCAATTGTGATATTTTCATCATATACACAATCATCATCAGCCTTTAATTCAACATAATCATTTTCTCTTGATTGAATCTTTAAGAAATGCTTTGTAATTTCATCTGATGGGAATACAGATGATGTAGCACCAAGCTCTGCACCCATGTTACAAATAGTTGCACGTTCAGGAACTGTTAATGATTTAACACCATCTCCATAATATTCAATAACCTTATTAACGCCACCTTTAACAGTCATAATACCTAAAAGGTGAATAATAATATCTTTAGCAGATACTCCTGGACGAAGTTTATTTAATAATTTAACACCAACTACCTTTGGTCTTACAATAGTAAATGGTTTACCAGCCATTGCTAAAGCAACATCAAGTCCACCTGCACCAATCGCAATTGCACCAACACCTGATGATGTAGGTGTATGTGAATCAGAACCTAAAATAGTTCTTCCTGGTACAGCGAATCTTTCTAAATTTACTTGGTGACAAATACCATTACCAGCTTTAGAGAATACGATACCGTATTTATCTGCAACTGTTTGTAAGAATTTATGATCATCTGCATTCATAAAGCCATTTTGTAATGTATTATGATCTACATAAGATACTGATAATTTAGTTCTTACCTTATCAATACCAAAGCTTACAAATTCAAGGTAAGCCATAGTACCTGTAGCATCTTGTGTTAATGTTTGATCAATTACAATACTCATTGTATTTGATTCTAAGTCTTCTGTAACCTTATGAGCATCTAATATTTTATAAGTTAATGTTTTTCCCATAAATAAACCTCCATACAAAAATATATAAAGATTTTATCATATTTTTTTATATTTTAAAATAATATATTTTATATGACATGCTTTTAAACAAAAAAGGCCAATAATTTTGGCCTTATTTGTTATTCTGCAATTAATAATTTATATGGTTCAATTTTTCTAATCTTTAATGACATTATAGTTATTACAACAATTGATAATAATACTATTACAATTGGAGAAATTACAATTAAATCAATTGGTAAATTTAAATTACAATTCATAATACCAAAGCCTTCCATTGCTACTGTAAATATAGGATTCATTAGGAAATAGCTTACTATAGTACCAACTAAACCACCTAATATAATTAATGGAGTAAATGATAATATGTTTTGTATTATTAATTGTTTAGATGTAAATCCAAATGATTTTAATATACCATATTCAAATCTTCTCTTATGAATTAAATTTCTTAATAAGATATATATTACTAAAGAAATAGTTAAGATAGAAATAATGAATATAACAATTACTAATGTTTCAGATAAAGTTTCAAATGTACCCATTGCACTATCCATAATATCTTGGAAATTAACTATTTGTGCAATTTTATCTCCATATAAATCTTTATATTCATTTAATAATTTTTTAACATTACCATCTACCTCAAAATAATACATATGTGTATCTACATCTAAGCTTACAATTCTTTGTAGACCAGCTGCACTCATAACACATTCAAAGCCACCATTATTTGTAGTTTGGCATAATCCTGAAATAGTATATGTAAATTCATCTAAGCCAGAGAAATAAATCTTATCACCTACATTTAATTTTCTTGATTTAGCATATGATCCTGAAATCATAACCTCATCATCATTCTTTGGTAATCTACCCTTATAGCATACATTTTTATTATTGTAATTATCCATGTTATCACATGCAACTACATATAATTGCTTAAAGTTTTCATCAGTAATTGATGATTCATACATTTCTCTTAAATTTTCAATTCTATTATCATTTGAAATAATATTATATATTTCATCATTATATTCCTTTTGTACAGCCATACCACCTTCAAATAATTCTAATGTGAACATTTCTACCTTAGGATTTCTATCGAAATTCTCATAGAATGTTACAGCTGTAACTAATGATAATGAAACAAATATTAATACAATAAATGATACAACATTTTGTTTTAAAGAATTCATCATATTCTTTAATGCAATTCTTAAAGAAACTGATTTTTTAGTTTTATCTAAACCAAAATAAGTTCTCTTAGCTTGATTGTCTGAATTTGCTTCTCTTAAAGCATTTACTGGTTCAATTTTTTTTACTTTAATCATTGCTAAGAAAATGATTAAATAAACAAATGCTGGAATAATAATCATTGGTGCAATTGTTGAAATAAAGCTAAATGATACATTGTAAGGAATACCTGATTGTGCAACTAATACACCAGATAATCCTTGTATAAATGCATAACCAAGACCAATACCTAATAATAATCCTGCAATCATGATTATACTAAATTGTAAGATAATAGCTTTTCTTATATCATTTGATGTATAACCAATTGCCTTTAAAATACCTAATGTTTTTAAATTTTCTTTTAAATAATTACTAATATTATTATATAAAGATAATAATGTTATAGCTATGATTACAACTGATACCATTAAAAACATTACAAAGAAAATATCTGACATAAATCCACGATTTTCAATAATCATTTGATTTGTTTTATAATCAAGCTCATAGCCATAATTTAATCTTGTATTTCTAATAAATTCATTAATTCTTTCATCTAAATTCTTTGTATTATTATAATTTACATAAAATGTAAATGATTCAATATCTGGATTATCTAATATGAATTGATTATAAAAATCATCTGAATAGATCATTTCTACAATACCCATATTATTACATCCACCAAATGTTGAATTAATAAAGCCTTTTACATCTACTGTATATGTTTTATTCTTATAAGTAATATCATATTTATCACCTACATTAATTTTACCACCTGTGTGATATTGATAAGGAAGATAAACATAATTAGAATTATATTTCTTATTTTCTTCTATTATTTCTACCTTTGATACTTTTCTATCAAATGCAGATGAATTTTCAATATATACACCATTTGAATTTGATCCATCACCATATTTAGATGTTATATTTGCAATAATAGTATCTTGAAATACATATTCTTTAATTCCATCTTCTTTATCTAATACATCGATTATTTGTTCTTGTGTTGTATCTTTATCTGTCACAAAAAACATCGCATCAGTTGTATTTAAATCTTTGGAATTTCTTTCAATATTTATATTAAAATCTGTTTGTAATAAGAATAATGTTGTAATAAACATTGAAGCAATTAAGATTAAAATTGATAAACAAATTGAAAGACCTTTAAATTTTCTTAAATTTGATTTTGCAATTATTAATGATTTCATAATTACCATCCCATATTAACTAAGAAGCTATTTAACTTTTCTTTTCTTGATTCATCAGAATCAGTATATCTATCTAATTCTAATTCACCAGCAACTTCACCATCTTTAATATAAAGAATTCTATTTCCTCTTAAAGCTGAATTAATATCATGTGTAACCATTACAATTGATTGACCCTTTCTATTAAATTCAGTTAAAGTATCTAATACATCCTTACCTGTAGTTGAATTTAATGCGCCTGTAGGCTCATCTGCAAATATTAAATCAGGTTCAGATATTAACGCTCTTGCAATACCAACTCTTGCAGCTTCACCACCTGATAATTGAGATGGGAATTTATGTCTTAATTCTTCTTTAATATCTACATTATCAAGTAAAATACTTGCTTTAGATATTATCTTCTTCTTGTCTTTTTCTTTTAATAATCCTTGAATTAAGACATTGTCCATAACATTCATAGAATTAATTAAATAAACTGACTGGAAGATAAATCCACAATTCTTTCTTCTAAATAAAGCTAAATCATTTTGATTAAGCTTTGTAATATCAGAATCATTGAAGATGATATTACCTGATGTAGGACTATCCATTCCAGATAAGGCATATAATAATGTTGACTTACCTGCACCAGATGGTCCCATGATAACTGTGAAATCATTTCTATAAATCTCTAAATTAATATTTTTTAATACCTTTTGACCAATCTTATTGATCTCAAATGACTTACATAAATCATTTGTTTTTATAATTGCATTATTCTCCATATACTTTCTCCTTTTGACATAAAAAATATTATTCAAAAGCAATACACTTCGTTTTATGTGATATATCGCTTTACGCTATACATCATATCACGAAGTATATAGTGTGTCAATATAACAAATATAATTTTTTTAGATAATTCTTTAGAATTATATTTTTTAAATAAAGAAAAAATGGTTGAATTATTATTTCAACCATTTCATTTTATTAATTAAATTTAATTAAGCCCCAAAGCTTCTTACCACGTCTAATTGGTACAAATTTATTACCAATCGCAATATCTTTATTAACCTTAGCTTCAATATCATTGATCTTATCACCACATACTGATACAGCATTATTTTTAACAAATTCTCTTGCTTCTCTTTTTGATGATGCAAGCTTTAATTCTATTAATGCATCTACTAATGATACTTCTTCATTTTTCTCTATTGTAGGTAAATCATTGAAGCCCATTTCAATTTCTTCACATGTTAAATCTTTAACATTACCTGAGAATAATGCTTCAGAAATCTTAACTGCTTCATTATAAGCTTCTTCTCCATGTAAGAATGTAATAACTTCTTTAGCTAAAGCCTTATGAGCTTCTCTATATTCTGGGTGTTCTTGATTTTTCTTTTCTAATTCTTTAATTTCATCAACAGATAAGAATGTTAAGAATTTTAAATAATCAATAACCTTAGAATCTTCTGAATTAATAAAGAATTGATACATCTCATATGGAGATGTTTTCTTTCTATCTAACCAAATAGCTTTACCATTTGTTTTACCAAATTTAGTACCATCTGATTTAGTTAATAAAGGCATTGTAAATGCATATGCTTCATCGCCTGTTTTCTTTCTAATAAGCTCAATACCAGATGTGATATTTCCCCATTGATCTTGGCCTGCAACCTGCATATCTACGCCTTTATTTTGATGTAAATATAAGAAATCTGCAGCCTGCATAATCATATAAGAAAATTCTGTATATGTAATACCTTCACCAGAATCAATTCTTCTTGCGATAACATCCTTTTGAAGCATATAATTAACATTAAAATATTTACCAAAATCTCTTAAGAAATCAATAAAATTAATTTTAGATAACCAATCATAATTATTTACAACCTCACAGCCAAATAATTTTTCTAATTGTACCTTTAAGCAATTAAAATTATGGTTAACCTCTTCATATGTAATCATTGGTCTTTCTGAATTTGGTCTAGGGTCTCCAATTAAGCCTGTTCCACCACCAATTAATACAATTGGATGATGACCATGCTCCTTTAATCTTTTACAAATTAAAAAGCTTGAAAAGTGTCCAATGTGTAGTGAATCACCTGTTGGGTCTGTTCCAATATAAAATGTAATTTTACCTTCATTTAATAAATCTTTAACTTTTGGATCAGATACATCTTTAATTAATCCTCTCCATACTAATTCATCATATAATGTCATTTCTAAATTCTCCTTTTCTCTATAAAAAAATCGTCCTATATAAAGGACGATTTATTACCGTGGTACCACCTTAATTCTGTATTTCTACAGCACTTTAGTTATTATCTTCAGGAAGTGTATCTTCATTTTAATAATGTGTTCTTTTACACCAAACAAGAACTCTCTATAACTTAATTATTAAAACTACTATTAATCCATCACAAGATTATTAATTTGTTCCTCTTTTAATAATTGCATAAGGTAGGACAACCTTAGTTTGATCTACCTCTTCATTTTTCATAATCTTAGTTAAAAGACGCATTGATGCAGCACCAATATCCTGTGCAGGTGCATCAACACATGTTAGATTTGGTCTTGATAATAATGCATATTTAGTATTTTGTAAACCAATAACCTCAATATCATCAGGAATCTTTTTACCAAGATCAAACATTGTATTCATAAAGCTAATAGCAATTGAATCTCTTACTGAGATAAATGCATCAACATTATGTGTTTTGAAATATTCTTCAAAGTGTGGTCTGTTAACTGCAACATCACCACTTGTTCTAAATACTAATGGTTCTAATCCTGCTTCCTTCATTGCACGAGAATATCCTTCAATCTTTTTATAATTGATTGAATATCTATGTACTGTTGTAGCAAGATAAATATCCTTTTTACCTTTTTTAATTAGATCCTTAGTTATTTCATAAGTTGCTTTTTCATAATCAATAGCAACTGATGGAACATCAGATTCATCATAAATAACGTTACATAAAACTAATGGTAAATTAGCATCTTTTATATAATTTACAACCATGCTCATTTTTTCATTATCAAGCTCATCATTTAAGAATAAAATACCATCAACCTGTTCAGCAACAACTGCAGATATAACCTCTTTGATATCATCTTTTTTACCTGTACCAAAAAGCTTAATAACATAATTATACATTTTTGAAACTTCACTAATGCCTGATAAAAGATTAGATGTTGAAGCAGCTGAAATATCAGCACAAACTACTCCTACTGTAGTAGTCTTTCTTGAAGCAAGACCTCTTGCAATCGCATTAGGACGATATCCAAGCTCTTTAATAACCTTTAAAACTCTATCTCGAGTTTCTGGATTTACTTTCTCTGGATTGTTCATTACACGACTTACAGTAGCAAGAGACACCTTTGCAGCTCCGGCAACATCATAAATTGTTACATTTGCCATAAGTTCACCTCATTATTTATGTATATAGATAGGGTAGAGAAAACCCTTTCTATGATATTATATCATAAATAATTTTTCTTACAAAGCATTTATTTTCATTTTCTTTCATATGTATGATTAACTTTTAATAAAATCTAATATTTTATTCATAATATCTTCATCTAATGAACCCATAGTATGATAATCTGTATTTTTCTTTATTTCTTCTAATTTTACTTTATCATTCTTATATTTTGCACATTTTGTTACAAATTCAACCATTATCTTTAATCCTTCATCTGTATAATTAGGATTATGATATTTATTATCTAATATTAAATATTCTACATTCTTATTAATTGTATTATTTTTAATATAATTTAATGAATTATCAAATGATATTACAGGATCATTTTTAGATTGTAAAATCATACATTTATTAGAATAATTATTAATTGAATTTAATCCATTATATTTAGAATAGCCATTACATTTCTTATTATCATATGAAATTAATAATTTTCTAAATAATTTAGGAACCTTAAATTGCTTAAGCATATTATCAACACAAACCATAGGTGCAAGTGCAACAACACATTTAATATCCTTATGAATAGATATTATATTTGTTGCGGCATAGCCACCCCATGAATGACCAATAATAATTAATTCTTTATTTTTATAATTATCATCCTTTTTTAATTTATTAATTACTAAATTTAAACAATATAAGCTATTTCCAAATCCTTTTAATGTAGATGATGAATTATCAGTACCAAAATAATTAAAGCCATATACTAAATAGCCATGATGTGCAAAATATGAAATATCTTGCATATAAGCACCAATTGTAGAATCCATACCATGACAAAATATAATTAATTTATTATTATCATATTCTTTATATGAATAAAAACCACCTTTAATTATTTCATCATTATTATTTATATCATATTCTAAAAATGATAATCCTTCTTCATCCTTATCATAATATTTAATTAAAGGATCAGGAATAAATTTATGATTAAATAATTTATTATGCATTTTAATAATATATAAATAAATTATTAAGCATAAAATCATTAATAAAAATAATATTCCTAAGCTTATATATAAAATAATCATAAATGCTCCTTTTAAAAAATATGGCAGGTTTTAATCTGCCATATTCTTCTTATAAATTTGTAATAAGCCATCAATTGTTAAATTAGCTTCAGTTTGAATTTTATTATGACATAAAGGAATAATAACTTTAGATAAGCCCCCTGTTGCGATAACAGTGACATCTTTATTACCAATTTCTTCTTTAATTCTTTCAATCATGCCATCTACTTCACATGCTGAACCAAACATAACACCTGATTGCATACAAGAAATAGTATTAGTTGAAATAACCTTCTTTGGATATTGCATTTCAATGCTTGGTAATAATGCTGCATTATTGACTAGGGCTTTCATGCTTATGGATACGCCTGGTGCAATAGAGCATCCAAAGAATATATTATTTTTAACATAAATATATTTTGTTGCTGTACCAAGATCAATGATGATTGCTTCATTTGTATACATCATTGCTCCCATACAGTCGCAAATAATATCAGCTCCTACTGTTTTAGGATCATCTACCTTTAGCTGTATACCTGTTTTTACGCCTTGTCCTAAAACCTTAGAATCTATATTATAATAATCTGAAAATAATTTTTTTAATGCTGATGTAACAATTGGTACAACAGATGAAATAATAACATCATCAAAATCATACATATCAAACATTGATTTTAATAAAATGTAATATTCATCAGATGTTTTATCCTTTAAGGTTTTAAAACGAAATGTTTTTTTAACCTTATTTAAATCTGAAAAACCAAAAACAATATTTGTATTTCCTACATCAACTAATAAAATCATTTCATCACCTTTTATTTTGCTTCTACTGTTTCAACTGTTGTTTCATTTTCATTTGCATCAATTTCTTCTTCATCAGCTAAATCAACATCAAGATCAGCTAAATCATCCTTGAAGAAATCAAATTTTTCAAATTCAGCTGCAAAGCCCATATCATATTGCTTTGTTAATACTTTAATTAAGTATAATACAGCTGGAGTTAATAAGAATGAAACTAAGAATTCAATTAAGAAGTTAGTTGTTAATACTGCAGTTAATGCTGCACCTACATTACCATATAATGGAGCATAGAATGTTCCTGCAAATGTAATGAAGATACCAGTATTAATTAATGGAATAAATAATGTTGATGCAAATACACCTACTACAAAGAAGATATTTGCTTTAACATTATTCTTTAATGCATATTTAATGCCTAATGAGCTATATGCAAAAATCTTGAAAATCCAACCAGAAATTAATCCTGCAAGACCAGTTTTTAATGTACATACAATAAATGTAAATAATACAGCGAAGAATTTAGAAGCTCCACTTCCAAGTCCCCATTTAGAAACTACTGAGAATTCTGGATTCCAGAAGAATGTAATAGTTGATGGTGCTACAAAAGCAACAACACCCATTGCGATTCCAAGAATCATACCTGTTAAAGGTCCATAAAGGATTGCACCTACTGCAATTGGAATAAGTGCTAAAGTAATGTTTAGGGTACCAATTGTCACATAATTAGACAAAAACTGTAGTCCCACTACAAGAGCTAGTAGGATTGCTATTCCTACCAATTTTTTAATCTTTAAGCTATTTTTCATATTAATATTTCCTTTCTTTTTAGGCCACGTTGGGTCCCATAAGCAAAAATATTATAAATCGTTATTTATGATAATTCAATATATTTAAATTATTTACCTTTTTACTAAAACATTTTCAAAAGTAATAATTTCTTCACCATCTATATTAAATATTAAATTATCTTTATATATCATAGATATGTTATTAGAATATTTTTTATCATTATGATTAACATTAAATATAAATGTTCTTCTTTCATCTATATCC
>JAEEGG010017301.1_pt1 | contig 14837 bp, 11 predicted proteins | sample 9134161 | NCBI WGS metagenome assembly JAEEGG01 (sample SAMN16246543, study PRJNA631951) | gut metagenome | biome: gut microbiome; feature: rumen; material: CR-attached | host: Bos | place: Iran: Karaj | collected 2018-10
ACCTCGGCATGTATTTCTCGCGTCAGGGCCCCACCTACAACAGCTATATCAACGATCTGCGCATCGACTGTTTCGTCCGTCTTGTCCGTGAGGCCAACGCTGCCCAGCGTCCCGTCTCTGCCAAGCAGCTGGCCGCCCAGAGCGGCTACCGCAGCTACCGCACCTTCAGCGTCGCCTTCAGGGAGCGCAAGGGCCAAAGTGTCACGGCGTGGATGAACGAAGAGGAGAGCGCATAAGAGCGCCCCTTCGTTCAGTGCTCGACACTTCGTTCAGTGCTCGGCACGAAGCACCCCCATTTCCTCGATGAAATGGGGGATTTTTGATGCGGGGACGAAAAGTATAGGGGAGCGGGGGAGTGGCAGAATTTACAAAAATGTGGCAGAATTTACAAAAATTGCATCCGAGGGCGTTTTGCTCTTGCAGGAATGGAAGGAATTTTGTATATTTGCCTTGTCTTTTTCAACCCAAGACAATAAGAAAGTGCATAAGAGCGAGCTCTAAGCTCTTTACTCGCTCAACGCGTTCCTTGAACTACTGAGACAAACGGATATTATTTCCTCCAAAGACTTGGAGGATTGGGGGAATAGTGTATCTTTGAGCTTCGCTCGAAGATACTCACGCTCGAAAATACTCAAATTAATTTGGTATTTTACTCGCTTATTCGTATCTTTGCAGCCGAAATGAGTAAGAACCTATATATCATCAGCGGTTGCAATGGTGCAGGAAAGACGACGGCGTCGTATACTGTACTTCCCGAAATCCTTGATTGTAAGGAGTTCGTAAATGCTGATGAAATCGCAAGAGGACTGTCGCCGTTCAATCCCGAGAGCGTGGCCATCGAGGCAGGACGCCTGATGCTCAGCCGCATCGCTGAGCTGTTGCGTCGCAACGAGAGCTTCTCCATCGAGACCACGCTGGCCACCCGCTCCTACTTCCGGCTGGTAGAGCAGGCCCACCGGCAGGGATATCAGGTGACGTTACTGTTCTTCTGGCTCAGGACGCCCGAGCAAGCTATTGAGCGCGTTGCCGAGCGCGTCAGCAAGGGCGGCCACAACATACCCCGCGACATCATCATCCGCCGCTATTACGAGGGCATCGACAACCTTTTCCGTATCTACATGCCGATTGTTGACACTTGGATGTTGATCGACAACAGCGTCACCCCACGCAGCATCATCGCCACGGGCGGTATGAATCAGGAGCTGGTGATAAACAATGAAGTAGAATATAAAAAGATAGAAGCGTATGTCAAGCACTGAACACAACCAGATGGTAGAGAAGATCACGCGCGGCCTAGAGATTGCAGAGCGCGAGATGCTCAAGGAGAAGGCCCGCAACAACGAGGACGTCATCGTCTGTGGCGATGACAACGTGATACGCCACATCCCCGCCAAGAACTTCTTCTAAGCAATGGCAACGGGGCATGCCCCCCGACATTATTTCCCCCACACAATATCCGCCGAGACATCGAGAGATGGGCTCGGCGAATTGTTTTTATCCGTTTGGTCTCAGAGACAAGATGAAACGAACACGGATCACGCGGATGAGACGGATAGGAAGATGAAACGAACACGGATCACGCGGATGAGACGGATAGGAAGATGAATCCGAATAATCCGTGGTCGAGACAAAAAGAAAACATATATATAATTCACCTAATTAATAACATTTTTAAAACTTAAAATTATGCAGAAAATTTCGATTAAGAGAGAGCAAAGCCAAGCAGGCTTGAGCTTTGCTACAGGAGGGAGTCTTGCTATCTGTTACGTCTTATTGTATTATTCTAGAAGTATTTTCTGTATTATATCCACTAGTGTCTATTAACATGTGTTAATCGTATATATAAATTCAATAGAAACATCTTCTGAATACAATGCTTTTTCAAAAAAAAGTATTATCTTTGCAGGCAGTTAATTGTAAAGAACCTAAGATATTCAAGAAGAATAGTTAAATATTATGGCTACAATAAAGATTTTGAGTGTTGATGACGAGGCTCCGTTGGAGCTGTTGATGAAACAGTACTTCCGCCGCAAGATACGCAGTGGCGAGTATGAGTTCTTCTTTGCCCACAACGGACTGGAGGCCCTCGCTATCCTGTATAACAACCCTGATATTGAGATTATCCTTAGCGACATCAATATGCCGGAAATGGACGGCTTGACGTTGCTGGCCAAGGTGAACGAGATGCGCAATCCTGCACTGCGCGTCATCATGGTGAGTGCCTATGGTGACATGAAGAACATTCGCCAGGCCATGAACAACGGTGCCTTTGACTTTGCTACGAAACCTATTGATATGGAAGATCTGAGCCGGACGATTGAGAAGGCTATCGAACAGATTAACTTCGTGCATGAGTCGCAGAAGGCGTATTCGCAGCTGGAGTCGCTGAAGAAGGACCTGACTACGGCCAGGGAAATCCAACAGTACATCCTGCCGCAGGTGTTCCCGCCATTCCCTGAGGACAGTGACAAGTTGGATATCTACGCCTCAATGGAGGCTGCAAAGGACATCGGTGGCGACTTCTACGATTTCTTCCGCATTGACGATGACCGCATTGCTTTGGTCATTGCCGACGTCTGTGGCAAGGGTATTCCTGCTGCCTTGTTCATGGCAGTCAGCAGGACGATGATCCGTTCGAAAGGCTCGCAATGTAACAATGCGGCAGAGTGTCTGATGGATTCGAACCGTTTGTTGGCGTCCTACTCTGTGGACTGCATGTTCCTCACCGTGTTCTATGCCATCTATAACACAAAGACGGGTCATGTCACTTATTGCAACGCAGGTCATAATCCGCCCCATCTGTTGCGTGCCAACGGTACCATTGAAGAGTTGCAGGCGCCGAAGAACACTATTGTGGGGGCTTTTGACAATATCGATTTCAAAGAAGATACCCTGCAATTGGAACATGGCGACACGTTGGTGATGTTTACCGACGGTGTGACTGAGGCAATGACTAAGACGTACGAGGAGTTCGGTACAGAACGCTTAGACAATATCCTCAGTGGTCTGGTTGGCAAAGGCAGTCAGGAGATTATCGAAACTGTCAAGGCAGGGATTAAGGAATTTGTAGATGGTGCCGAACAAAGTGACGACATCACGATGCTGGTGCTGAAAAGAAGATAGAGAAGTTAGAGAAGTTCAGTGAAGAAGAATATCATCATAGGGTGCATGGGTGTGCTGCTACTGGTATCGGTGGTAGGAGCGTTCTACATGCGTCGTAGCAATGACGAGCGAATCAGCGAACTGGAAACCGAGATAGACGCACTGCGAAAACATGAGAAACAGTCGGAGGTGGACCGCCGTGTGAGCAAACAGATGGAAGAGATAGCCTACGGTCAGCAGGTTCTCTCCGAAGAGCGCAGTAAGGAGGCCATCCGCCAGTCGGAGATAGCCCAGGAGATGACGATCCGCTCAGAAAGCGAGCGAAAGAAAGCCATCGAAGCACGGGGTATTGCTGAAGAGTCTGCCCAGGAGGCTAGGAATGCCTACCAGTTGGCTGAACGCCAGCGTATGGAGGCAGAGCATGCGAAACTGGTTGCTGACACACTGAACTATCTCTCGTTAGGCCGTACCCTTGGTTCACAGTCATATTCTATCTATCAGACTGGTGACAAGGAGTTGGGCAATATGTTGGCCTATGCCTCCTACTTCTACACCAATAACTATGGTGGTGACTTGTATACTCCTGCCGTGTTTCAGGCCCTGACACAGTCTGCAGGTGGCCGCCGAAGCTGGAGTGTCCACAATGGTAGCATCTCATGCATTGGCATTTCTGCCAAAAACAACCATTTGCTGACAGTCAGCAGTTATGGTGAAATCTTTGTCCACCGCTACCAAGACGGTCAGCTACGCACTACACGATTAATGAATGACAGGAACTATTGTTTCCGCGATGTCTTCGCAACGAAAGACGGGAAAGAATATGCCATCAGTCATACGGGCCATTTGGTGGTTTTTGACGGGAAAAACGTCAATAAAATTCTCTATTTGGAAAACATCGACCGTCCCTTCAGTATTCAGAATGTCGACGATAGCAAGCAGTTGCTGATTACTGGTGAGAAGAGCATTGCATTGCTCGATGTCGCTACCGACAAAGTCATTGGCACGCGTCGTTTGGACTTCAGCGTCGCGAGTGTCGGGAGACGTGACTACAAGCCTTTGTTGTTCGACAACCGTGGACGTATGCACCTCTTCAATGGTCTTGATGATATCACTAATGAGAAGGTCCCCGTTTCCGGTCAGGTGACGGCCTTTGCCAGTTCAAAAAATGAACGTCTCATGGCCTATGGCATGGCCGACGGTACCATCTGGCTGATAGACAGAAATGGCAAAATGTATAAGCTTGTAGGTCATCTCTCACAAATCACTAAGATGAAATTAAACGGCAAACGCCTGTATTCCTCCAGTTATGATGGCAAACTGCTCTTCTGGGTAACTGATGACCCTCAGATTAAGCCCATCACGCTATTTCAGTCTAGTAGCTGGCTTACTGACTTCACCTTCAGCAGGAGTAAGGACTACATCTGGACAGGTGAATACAACGGTAACATTACCGAATATCTCATCTCGATGTCGAAGATTGCCCAGCGCCTCCGCCAGAATGTGAAGCGCAATTTCACCAGGGAAGAATGGGACTACTATGTGGGTAAAGGAATTCCGTATAGGGAGGTAAAAGTGAATAGTGAACAGTGAACAGTGAAGAATTTGCTACCGCTATGAAAGAGAGAAATAGATATATAATAATGCGGAGGATACTGCTGTGCGCAGCAATCTTCATTATTTATTGTACATTATTCATTAGCCCCGCAGGGGCGCAGGGCCTTCCCCTGATTCGCAACTATACAGCGGCGGAATATGGCGGTCACAACCGTAACTACGATGTCGAGGAAGGTGAGGACGGTACGATTTTTGTAGCTAATTTCGAGGGTCTGCTCTATTACGACCGTGCCCGCTGGCGCATCATTCATACTCCCGGCATCAATCGTGTTACAGTCTGTGTTCGCGACAGCAAGAACACCATGTGGGTAGGAGGATACAACTATTTTGGTCGTGTGCAGCTGAGAGCCAATGGTGAGCTGTTCCTGCAGCAGGTGGCCAAGGACGGGCTGTTCGATGGTGAGGTAAAGGAAATCTTTGAGGACGAGGGTTCGTTGCAGTTTGTGGCCAGTGACAACAATATCTATGAGGTCACTGAAACGGACAGTCCCAACCCCATCGTGAAGCTGAAGAAGCACACCAATGCCAATTTTATCATTGGCGTCGAGTCAAATGTCGTGTCGCTGGAAGCACTGAAAGCGGGTAAAGAAAATGTCTTGATGGAAGACATCATCCAGACAGAGAAACTTGATGACGGACTAGTTGCCAAGGTTAAGGAGAACATGGGTCTGATTATTGCCGATGACCAAGGCCATGACCTCTTTACCATCACCGAGGCCGATGGTCTCTGTTCTAACCAAGTATCCTATGTGGCGTATGACCGTCATGGTACGTTGTGGGGTGCTACGGCACACGGCATCTTCTCCATTGAAATACCCTCGCTCTATAGCTATTTCCTATCGAAAGACGGCTTGATAGGTGAGGTGCATTCCATTATTGCTTATGGCGGAAAGGTCTATGTTGGTACCACCAATGGTCTCTTTACCGTTGCCCAGCGACAGTGCAAGCGTGTTGACCGTATCGACAATATCTGCTGGGCGCTCTGCCAGCAAGGTGATGCGCTGTTGGCTGCCACCTCCAGCGGTATCTATAAGATTACACGAGATGAGGCCGTCAGTCGTCTCACTTCCAATGCCACTACTGCCATGCTGGTTGATGACGATAAGTTATATGTTGCCGAACCTGACGGTGTATGGCTTTACCAGTCGGGGCGGCGCACGAAGGTCGATAACCTCCCACTGGTGACAGAAATCCGTAAGACTGCCCATGGAAACCTCTGGCTCAAGAATGTGCATGGTGAGACCAAAGGTGCAGATCCGGGAAAGAGGAAAAATCCCATGGATGGTCTGCCCAAACAATTGCTGAATCCCGTTAGCGACATTGATGCCAAAGCCCAGTATCGTTATGGTTACCAGATATGGATTGGTGGTGACGAGATACTTGCCATTGTCAATACTGAAAAGCATGACCTTGCCAAACTGACGGAGTGCCGTACCGTTCGCTTTCGTTCTATCGTCATGCGTGGTGACAGCGTGTTGTGGGGCGGCTTTGGTGATATGCCCAAGACGTTGCCGACGCTGAGTAGCAACGAAGGACATCTGCATTTCTACTATGCCTTGGACTATGCACCGCTTTCTGGCAAGACCCTGTATCGATTCCGTATGGACGAAAAGTCGCTATTCGGGTCAGAAGGCCGTTGGAGTTCCTGGAGTGAAAAACAGGATGTAGCGTTCCTGAACCTACGCTACGGCTCGTACACTTTCAGCGTTCAGGCTATGTCGTCCAGTGGTGAACTGTCAGAGGTGGCAAGCGTTGATTTTAAAGTAGCCTATCCGTTGTTGATGCGCTGGTATATGGTGGTGCTCTATTTCTTTCTCTTTGCTTACATCGTCTATCAGTTGTTCCGCTACCGTCTGAGGCGGTTGCAGAAAGACAAGATCAAGTTGGAGCGCATTGTCGAGGAACGTACTGCCGACCTCCGCAACGCCCAGCATGAACTGATTCGTCAGGAGAAGATGGCTACGGTGGGTAAGCTGACCGAGGGACTCATTGACCGTATCCTGAACCCGATGAACTACATCATCAACTTCTCCAAGATGTCCAACGACCTGTTAAAAGACCTCAAGGAGAACATCGACAACAATAAGGACAACATCAACGAGGACGACTACGAGGACACGTTGGACGTGCTGGATATGCTGTCGGACAACCTGAAGAATGTTGACCAGTACGGTCAGAACACCACCCGTACCCTCAAGGCTATGGAGGAGATGTTGAAAGACCGCACGGGCGGCTATGTGGATATGGACCTCTTGCCTGTGCTCCAGCAAAACGAGAAGATGGTGAACACCTACTTCGCCAAGGAGAAGGAACAGTACCACATCCAATTCGTGTTCAACCTGCCCAATAGCGCGATGCCCCTGCACGGCAATCCCGATATGCTCAGCAAGACCATGATGAGTCTCCTCGGCAATGCCGTCTATGCAGTCATCAAGAAGTACCAGAAGGAACCATATTCGCCTGAGGTTTCGCTTACGGTCACCATTGCCGAAAGGCAGTACATTCTGAAAATCCGTGATAACGGGACGGGCATCAGTGAGACAACCATCAGCAAGATTTTTGACCCGTTCTTCACCACGAAGACCACTGCTGAGGCAGCGGGTGTGGGGCTCTATCTGAGTCGTGAAATCATTCAGAACCACAATGGCGATATCAGCGTTGAATCTGTAAAAGACAACTTCACAGAATTTACGATATCACTACCTAAATCGAAATCCGTATGACTGAGCTTGAACAATTAAAGCAGCAATTGGAGAAACAGGAGAAGCTGGCTTCACTCGGTATGCTGAGTGCCGGCATTGCCCACGAGATACAGAACCCGTTGAACTTTGTCATCAACTTCTCGAAGATGTCAAACAAGTTGCTGGACGACCTGACCGACGTTGTGGAGGACAATGCCGAACGACTGCCGGAGACCGACCGCGAGGATCTCAGTGACATCGTCGCTGACCTGAAGGAGAACATGACTCAGATTATGGAGAATGGTGAGCGCGCTGTCAGTATCATACAGGGCATTCTGCTCGTTTCGCGCGGTAAGGAAAACGAGTTTCTTCCCACCGATGTGTGCCATATCGTCAAAGAGTATGTCCGTCTGTCCTATCACGCTATGCGTGCAAATTGTCAGGGTTTCAATGTTACTCTTCGTGAGCAGTATCAGGAAGGTCTGCCGATGATGATGCTTGTTCCTCAGGATTTGAGCCGTGCTGTGCTGAACGTGATGAACAATGCCTGCTATGCTGTGTGGCGAAAGAGTGAAGTGATGAAGGAGAAAGGTGAAGACTACTCTCCCGAGATAGAAATCACTGTGGCAACTGCCGATAATAATCTTGTTATCACTATTGCTGACAATGGTGAAGGCATGAGTGACGAGGTGAAGCAGCGACTTTTTGAGAACTTCTTCACCACAAAGCCTATTGGTCAGGGTACGGGTCTCGGCATGAGCATCACGCGCGACATCATCGAGAACAAACATGGAGGCAAGGTCTCCTTCACCTCCACTGAGGGCAAGGGAACTACTTTTACCTTTACAATACCCATCAAGAAATGAGAAAAGGCATATACATATTGTTATTGATTCTCTGTGCCAGCATGGCTCATGCTCAGGAGGATTCAGGAATGAGAAGTCTCTATTCGCAGGCTGAGAGTGACTACCAGATAGGCCGTATTGAGCAGGCTCGTGACGTGCTGTTGCAGAATCTTAGCTCTTTTCATGGCAATCTGCGACAGAACGCACTCCGTCTCATTGCACTTAGCTACCTGGCCCGTTACGACATCCAGCAGACGGAGCGTTACACTGTACTGATGCTGGAGGAGAATCCCTACTACAGTCCGTCGACCAGTGACCCTGCGGAGTTTGCTGACATTGTGAACAATATCAAGGCCGGCATGACAGCCACCATCACCACTGCCTCCAGTCAGGCTGAGAGTCTTGCCGAGGTACCCGTGCCCACCACGCTCATCACCGCTGAGATGATTCAGGACAGTGGTGCCCGCAATCTGCAGGAAGTGTTGGCAGCCTATGTGCCAGGCATGAATCTCATCGACTGTAACGACGACATCAATGTCGCCATGCGTGGTATCTATAGTGTCGGACAGGAGAAAATCCTCATCATGCTTAACGGCCACCGTCTGAACGACTATGCTACCAATACCGCGGCCCCCGACTTCACGATGTCTTTGGAGAAAGTGAAGCAGATAGAGGTGCTGCGCGGTCCAGCCTCTTCGCTCTATGGCGGTGTGGCTTTGACGGCAGTAGTGAATATCATTACTAAGCAAGGCCGCGACGTGGACGGTTTGCAGTTAAAGGCCGCTGCAGGTAACTACGGGCAAATGAAAGCAGATGTTGTCTTTGGCAAGCGTTACTTCGATGTCGACCTGCTTGTTTGGGGCAGTGCCTATCGCAATAGTGGCGAGAAATACGATGCCAGCGATGAGCGTGTTAATGAGAGTTCATACGGTATGCCTTACGATCATATCCGCTTAGGACGTGTTGGCGATAATCCTAATTATGAAGTTGGCCTGCAACTTGACTGGAAAGGTTTGCAGTTCCTGTACGATGTCCGCTTCTCACAGATTGTCTCACCCTTTACTATGACCTCGCTGGCAATCAGCTACGATCGTGAGCGCTACCGCTCTTTCAACGGTCTGCAACCTAGTTTCAGTAACTATGCGCGTCATGCTGACCTGAGTTATCAATTCTCCATTCTCAAGTCACAATTCAAGGTTGGTGTCACTTACGACAAAATGGATATCACACGTTATCAGGTACTCAATGACTTGCCGATGCCTGGCCTCGCCCAAGCCATCGGAATGTCCGAGGCTGTAGAAGAGATTATATCCACGCATGGCGGTATTTCGCGCTACGTCAATGGTCAGGAACAGAACTATGGCGTTCAGCTGAAGGGCAGCTATGCTTATACCCTGGGCGACAACCATAAGGGCAGTATCGGCTATGGTGCTGAGTACAACCACTTCACGGTCGATGACATTCGTTACCAGATAGGCTACGGCTTCGACTATACCTTCTCTGAAGATCCGCAGATTCGTAACATGGGAAAGGGTACCGAGAATAATGGCGATGTCTACGTGCAGCTGAAACACCAGTGGCGCTCGCTCATTTTGAATGCCGGTCTGCGCTACGATTTCAAGGTACAGTACGACGATACCAAGATTCGCGAGCTGTCGCCCCGTGTGGCCCTTATTATGTTGCAGCCCAAGTGGAATGTCAAACTCAGCTACTCCAAGTCGTTCGTCGATGCACCTTACATCTACCGTAAGGCCAACATCATGTCGGTATTGATGGCTGGTGCAGATCCCAGTCTGGCCATCAGTCTTTCACCTGAACGTGTTCACTCCTTCCAGCTCTCCTTTGCCGGCAACAACTGGGTGAAGGGTCTGGACTTCGAGGTCAATGGTTTCTACAACCGCGCAACTGACCTCATTATGACCTACATCACTACCTATCAGAATGCCAGTAAAAATCGGAACTGCGGTGTGGAATTGATGGCCAGTTACAAACAGCCCCGCTTTACTGCCAACTGGAACTTCACCTGGACGCACACCTTCAAGGCGAATATGATGGACCTCGGACTGCCAAAGATACTCGATGACTACTACACTACCGACATAGATGACAACAACAATACGCCAGCCGTCATGTCGAACCTCGTGCTGGGCTGGCAGGCTACCAAGCACCTGAAACTTCATACTCACGTGCTCTTTGAAGGTCGTCAGACCAGTTACAATTGCGACCTAGTGCAACTTGTTCACGCTGCTAGTGCCCTCACTGCTTATGAGCAGTATGCTGCTGAAGGTAAACAGGCTGAGGCGATGGTAGCCATGCAGACAGCTATCGATGCCCTCCAAGGGGTAATTATGCAGAAGGAGATGCCTGCCCGTGCCATTGTGAACCTTGGAGGAGAGTACACCCTTGGTCCTGTTACTCTTGGCTTGAATATTCACAACCTCCTTGGTACTCGTTACTACCGCAGTGGTATGAACACTAACATTATCCCCCAGCAGGGGCGTTGGTTCCTCGCCAGTGTAGGCATTAAACTATGAAACGTATGAAAAGGATATGTGATTTTATAGCACGATGGATGGGAGCGATGGTACTGCTGGTAGCAGCATTGGCGCTAGCGGTGCCGGCATCGTTCGAGTGGATTGACACGTGGGCTATCAATCCCATGCTGGGTGTTATTATGTTCGGCATGGGCCTGACATTGTCGCCCCAGGATTTTAAGATTGTACTGAGCCGTCCCAAGGACATTCTCATCGGCTGTCTCACACAATTCACGGTGATGCCGTTGTTAGCACTCGGACTGACTTGGGCCTTTGCGCTACCTAGTGAGTTGGCCATTGGCGTTATCCTCGTAGGCTGTTGCCCAGGTGGTACGGCGTCGAATGTCATTACCTATCTGGCCAAGGGTGATCTGGCACTCTCCGTGGGTATGACTGCAGCCTCGACACTACTGGCTCCACTGCTGACCCCGCTACTTGTGTGGGCATTGGCTGGCACAATGGTCGATGTGGATACGATAGGTATGCTTATGAGCATCGTTTATGTGGTTATTGCGCCTATTGTGTGCGGACTATTTTGCCAGCGTTTTCTGCCTAGTGTGACCAAGTGCGTCACGCCCTATCTGCCAGCTTTCTCTTCGGTGGTGATTGCACTGGTGGTGGGCATCGTCGTGTCACATAATGCCGACAGACTGCTGACCGCAGGTCTGCTGGTGGTAGTCGTTGTGATGGTTCATAACCTGCTTGGACTTGGCATCGGCTTCGCTGTCGCCCGCCTGCTGCATCTACAGAAACCTAAGTGTGTGGCACTGAGCATTGAGGTGGGTATGCAGAACTCGGGGCTTGCCTCTTCCCTGGCTGTATTACATTTCGCTGCCTATCCGCTCGCCACTATCCCTGGTGCCGTTTTCAGCGTATGGCATAACATCAGTGGCGCATTGGTAGCAAAACTATATTCATTTAATATTACTAACGAGACAAAGAAAAATGATTGAATTGAAGAATGAACAGCTAACCATAAAGGTAGCTGAGATGGGAGCAGAGCTCCAAAGTGTGAAGGACAACGAGGGTAGGGAGTATATGTGGCAGGCCGGTGAGAAGTGGCCGAGACATTCACCCATCTTGTTCCCCATTGTCTGCAGTGTGAACAACGACACCTACGTGGTCGATGGCAAGGAGTACCATTTGCCCCGTCACGGCTTTGCCCGTGATACAGAGTTTACAGTGGTCAGTCAGTCAGACGAGAAGGTGACGCTGGCGCTGCATGACTCGGAGGAGACGCTGAAGGTGTACCCCTATCGCTTCAATCTGGCTATTACTTATCGTTTGGAGGGTAATAAGGTGCATGTCATCTGGCATGTAGAGAATACCGATACGCAGGAGATACATTTCCAGATTGGTGGTCACCCGGCCTTTAATGTGCCTGGCGGTAAGTTAGAGGGAATGATCAAGCTGGACAATGAGGAACCGATGGACTCGCTGAAGAGTTATGCAGACGGTAGCAACGATATGGTAGAGATTCCGTTGGAGGCTGATATGGGTATTCTGGAACTCTCCGACAACTTCTTCCGTAACGACTCGGTGAAGATTCATAAGTGTCAGACCCACCGTGCCATGCTGATGGATACCAATGGCGAGCCGGCAGTGACGGTGGACTATAAGACGCCAGTCATTGCTTTCTGGAGTCCTTATGGCAAGCTGGCTCCTTTCGTATGCATAGAGCCGTGGTATGGACTGGGCGACCCCAGAGATTTTAAGGGTGAGTTCAAGGATAAACCCCTGATGAACCACTTGTTGCCTGGTGCCTCGTTTATGAGTCGTTATACCATAACTATCGGGTAATACAATAATCTGTACGTGCATGCGTTATAATAAGGTATGCAGTGGACAGACCGTATCAGACAAGTTAAGATTATATTGGTGATGGCTGCGGTGATTATCGCCGTAGCATCACTTTTGGTTTCCCACTTTCTGGTGCGTGACCTCTCTGTTGAGGAACGTCACCGCATGGAGGTGTGGGCACAGGCCTTGCATGCGTTGAACAAGGCTGACGAGACGACCGACCTGTCGCTGGTGCTGAGTGTGATGGAGGGTAATAACACCATTCCCGTCATCGTGGTGAACAGCGAGGGTGGTATTGACGACTATCGTAACATCAAGGACATTGACGAGAGTCAAGAGCCTATAGCTGATAATCAAAATTTGAAAGACTATGCCCGTCGTATGATTAAGGCTGGCGACACGATACGCATTGGTCAGCAACTGGTATGCTACGACGACTCCATCATGTTGAAACGCCTGTCGGCATGGCCCTATGTGCAGTTGGGCATCGTGCTAATCTTTGTGGTGGTGGCTATCTTTGCCCTGCTGTCATCGAAACGTGCCGAGCAGAACAAAGTATGGGTGGGATTGTCGAAGGAAACGGCCCACCAGTTGGGTACACCAGTGTCTAGTCTGATGGCATGGGTGGAGATGCTGAAAGAGCAATATCCTGACGATGACCTGTTGCCGGAGATGGACAAGGATGTGAAGCGTCTGCAGCTAATAGCCGACCGCTTCTCGAAAATTGGCTCACTACCTGAACCTGTGGATGCCTCCATGAATGATGTCTTAGAACACGTCATCGACTATATGGACCGTCGCACCAGCAATCAGGTACAGATGATTCGCCGTCTGCCCGACCATGAGGTCATTGTGAAGATGAACGCCTCGCTGTTTGAGTGGGTGGTGGAGAACCTTTGTAAGAATGCCGTTGACGCGATGGAGGGCAAGGGCACTATTACGTTGACACTGATGGATGAAGACCATCGTGTCGCTATAGAGGTGCAGGATACGGGCAAGGGTATCAAGAAAAAAGATATCGCCAACGTGTTTACACCAGGCTTCACCACCAAGAAGAGAGGATGGGGACTGGGATTATCGTTGGCAAAGCGTATTGTAGAAGAATATCATAAAGGCCGTATCTTTGTCAAACAATCAGAGATTGGCAAAGGTACGACCTTCCGTATTGAGATGCCGAAGAGTTGCTAGCTCTTGGGCATTAGCGGTTTGCTTTATACCACTTCGATTCCTTGCTCTTCGCAGAGTTTTAGACTCATCTCCTTCAGTTTGAACTTCTGGATTTTTCCAGAACCTGTCAGTGGGAACTGATCGATGAAGAACACATACTTTGGAATCTTATAGCGGGCAATCTTGCCGCGACAGAATAACTGTACGTCTTCGGCAGTCATCTGTGCACCCTCTTCCAGGATAATGAAGGCACCGACAGCCTCACCGTATTTCTTAGATGGTACGGCAGCCACCTGTACGTCGCGTATTCCGGGCATGTGATAGAGAAACTCCTCAATCTCGCGTGGATAGATGTTCTCACCACCGCGGATAATCATGTCCTTAATACGTCCGGTAATCTTATAGAAACCTTCTTCGTCCTTCACACCCAGGTCGCCCGAGTGCAGATATCCGTTCTTGTCAATGACCTCGGCCGTAGCTTCGGGGTTCTTGTAGTAGCCTTTCATCACGTTGAATCCCTTGCAGCACATCTCGCCCTGCACTCCCACTGGACATTCTTCGCCCGTTTCGGGGTCGAGCACCTTTACGTCTACAAACGGGAAGTCGCGACCTACCGTAGTGCATCGCTGCTCGAACGTGTCGTTCAGACAGGTTTGAGTCATACCAGGCGACGACTCCGTCAGACCGTACACACTGGTGATGGTCATATACATCTTTTCGCTCACCTGCTTCATCAGTTCGATAGGACACAGCGAGCCAGCCATGATACCCGTGCGCAGACAACTCAGGTCGAACATATCGAACATCGGGTGGTTCAGCTCGGCAATGAACATCGTGGGTACACCATATACTGCAGTACAGCGCTCCTTATGGATAGATGCCAGCACTACCAGTGGGTCGAATTTCTCAACCATCACCTCGGTACAACCGTGCGTCAGGCAGTTCATTGTGGCCAGCACGACGCCGAAGCAGTGGAACAACGGCACACACACACACAGTTTATCTTCCTGGGTGAATCCCATATTCTCGCCGGTAAAGTATCCGTCGTTCGAAATTCCGTAGTGAGTCAGCATTACACCCTTGGGAAAACCTGT
>JAEEGG010017302.1_pt1 | contig 14837 bp, 15 predicted proteins | sample 9134161 | NCBI WGS metagenome assembly JAEEGG01 (sample SAMN16246543, study PRJNA631951) | gut metagenome | biome: gut microbiome; feature: rumen; material: CR-attached | host: Bos | place: Iran: Karaj | collected 2018-10
TCATGCCCTGTGTGCGACAAATCAGCAGCCAATGTAGAGCCGACATTCCCCGTTCCAAGAATAGCTATTGTCATAAGGAATTGATTTTTATCAATCTCCCAAAATGCAAATCCGCTTCTGGCAAGATACGAAAATCCAGCCCACCATCTGGGAACAAGGTCATTTCTCCAAAACGTATATCACCGTCAACATTATAGAAATCAACTCTCACAAAGGGTATCCCTTGTGAAAGGATGGCTGCCAGCTCAAACATCTCATCAAGTTTCTTCGGTTGGGGTAATGTGAAACCATCAGGTGCCTTTTTCCCCCATCCATTCAGTCGCATTAGGTTCCATTTTTCGTCAAAGAAATAGAACCTGGTCTGACGGCTTTGTCTATCTATACAAACCATCACACAATCAACCTTCCCGTCAAAACAAAAGAATTTATAATCGGGAAGGTCATCTGAACCAGGCGCAGGGGCTAAATACTGTTCTGCAATGATACAACGCTTGACATTCTTATAGGGCCACTCTCTTGTCTCCAAATAGAAGTCATGCTTTAGGCAACTATCTAGTTTTTTCTTGGCTGAATCCAAATCAAACGAGGCTTTGTCTCTACATATTACATAACTCCCGCTATCGTGATTGCATTTTAGCACAAACTGATCTGGCAACTTATCTAACTCGATCTCATCCACCGAATCATACTTTGTCAACGTGGGAATAACGTACTGTCCACCAATCTTTTCGGTCACCCATTGCTTTACCAAGTATTTATCGACCAACGCCGTGTACTTTGGGTCTCGATTGTACAGTTTCAGCCATTGTAATTTCTCGTTAAAGGTTTCGGGATGTTTCCAATCCAATTTATACCCCATAACACCTCTCCACAAGACAGTCAAATAAAACTTATCCGACATCCGCTGCGGACACTTCTTGATCATATCGTTGCCCAAGGCAAAATACGGATCCCGAAGATATCTTTTTATTTTATTGAACATATAGTTATTTAAATAATAAGTATTTAACCCTAAAATACTGGCCTAACAAAAACGCAAAGGTCTTAGGAAACAACATTGAATATATCTTATAATAGATTCCCTTGATCTTATCTACTTGAGAAGGGACTTTCCAGCAATAACGCATCAGCCAACCTTCGTTTTTAGCCAAATCACAGAAATTATGATTTCCGTCTTTATGTTTGATGACCTCAAAATCCTCGCTATTTTTGGCACACGTCTCCTCTCCCATCATGTAATGGCATGGGATTCCTTTTTTCCACAGCGCATAATTGAACGAGAGTTGATCGCGCCTAGAATGGGCGCAAATGCACTCCCACCAGAAACCATCGAAATCGGCGACTTCAGGCTTGTTATGCTGCCTAAACAAGACATTAGTCTCGCAAAGGCCGTTGTGTCTAGGATAGCCTTCCTTGACAAGCTGATGGCACCAACCCAATACCACCGATTCCCTTTCAACCCGCATGTGCATTACAGCAAACGCCTCTTCATAAATGCAGTCCCAACCAGGATGATGCATACTGGAGATAAGAATGCCTTTCGAAACCAACTGAGCGGCACGTTCATATAGATACCCGGTTTTAATCAGCACGTTCATATCCACCCATATCGAGACATCATATTCGGGCAACAAGGTTTCAGGATGGGTTTTAACATAGCGGGCAATGCGGGTCGTATCAGTATTCTCATAGGCTATTGGGCGTATCTGCCACACACCGTCCGTGCTTGCTTCAACACAATTCGAAAAAAGGACAAAATCAAACCTTTCGTCGGATACAGTTGGTTGCGGAACTGCATCGTATGCGCCAATAAGAGCGGAATATATCACATATCTATTCACCTATAAAAGACCTTTCCACACACTGTTAGCATAATGTTTGTCAACCGTCTTTTCAAGGCTGGCAATTCGTTGGCATAATAGCGTGCCATCCACTTGGGATCAAGTTTTGCCAATAGCCAAAGGCCATATTCACGCTCATTCCTCACGCCTTTGCGCATGATACGCACATCGTCCCTATCCCAAAATTTTCGATATTCTTTAATAAGGCCACACAAATACGCCTCATAAAACATCAGCACGCAACCATCAAACAACATGTAATAGTACGACACATCATTGATTCCTAGACCGTTCCATAGTTTGTCAGCAGTTTTTCTTAGGTATTGCCTATCAATAAAGTTTTTCAAAGAAAAACTTGTAGTTATGGACCCTTCTCTACCCATCCTATAGACATAAAACGGTTCCTCCACGTGCACCACCTTGATGGTGCCGTCGTCGCGCACAAAAAGTCGATACTTGAACAAAGCATCCTCATACTTGATGCCCTCCTCAAAATGCAAGCCTGCCTTCCGCCAATATGCATTCGAATAGAGATAGGTCACGGCATTGGGCGCAATGCTCATGTCGTGTTCGTAGGCATATTGGAAAAACGACCTGAAGTCCATCAGAGGGACAACCTTCTCTTTGTGCGTCGCCCAACGTTTGCCCTGGTCGGTAACCATGCAGTCCATAAAGACGGCATCGGCGCCCTCCGAGGCTTCGATGGCCTGTCTGATCGAGGCAAGGGCGTGAGGCCTCAAGTAGTCGTCGCTATCAAGGAAATAGTAGTAATCGCTCTTTGCCGCCTCCACACCTGCGTTACGCGCCGACGAGAGGCCTCCGTTGGCCTTGTCGACGATGGTCAGCACCTCGGGATGGCTGGCCTTGTATGCCTCGAGGATGGCGCGGCTGCCATCGGTCGAGCCGTCGTTGACGGCAACCACCTCGCAGTCGGTCAGGTCCTGAGCAAAGACCGAATCCAGGCACTCCCTCAGATAGGGCTCCACATTATAGACAGGTATGACGATGGAGAGCAGCATGGTTATGATCCAAACAGTTTTTCAATGGCGCGTATCTTGACCAAGGCCGAGGTGATCAGCTTGTGATACAGTTTCTTCTTCGAACCGAATTGCAGCACGTCCTTCACCTGCGTGTCCGACAACATGTCTTCCATACTCCTGAGCCGGTCGTAGTCGGCAGCCACCATCGCTGGAACATAGTGCGAGAGCACCTGCTTGCGTTCGGCCTTGTCGAGGTCGTGGTTGGTCGAGCTGATGCCTGTGGTGTCGAACACTGACACGAACTCGTCGAGATGGCAGAAACTGCCACCTGCAAACACCAGCTTCACCCAAAACTCATAGTCGGAGATGATCTTGTAGTTTTCGTTGTAGTGTTCCTTGGCAAGCACCTCCCTCTTGATGAAAGAGCAGCAATGCGCCAGTGAGCTCCGATAGAGCAACTCGAAGGTCAATTCAGACGGATAGCGGCACTTGACCTCGCGGTCGGCATAGTGGAACACGCAGTCTCCATACATCACATCGGCATTGAAGTCGTGGGCAAAGCAGCGCTCCAATGAGGTGTCGTTGTAGAGCCAGTCACCGCTGTTCAGAAACAGGAGGTAGTCGCCTTTCGCCTGGTCGATGCCTTTGTTCATGGCATTGTAGATTCCCTTGTCGGGCTCGCTCACCCAAAAGGCGAAAAGGCTGGCATGCTGCTCAAGCAGTTCGCGGCTGCCGTCGGTGGAGCCGCCGTCAATGACGATCCACTCAAAGTCCTTACAGGTTTGCGCAACGACGCTGTCGATGGTCTTCTTGAGGCCGTCGCAGTTGTTGTAATTGATAGTGATGATGGAGAGGCGCATAGCGAAGCGTTCTATTCTTGTGTTTTTTCAAATTCCAGGAAGGCGTCGATGTCGAAGAAATACCTCTCCACGTCGTGCAGCTGCTCTTCCGTGAAGTTCCACCACTCGATGCGTTTCAAGGCTTCTATCTTTTCCTCGTCGAACCGGTATCTGACCACTCTAATCGGGCATCCCACGGCCACGGCGTAAGGCGGAATGTCTTTCGACACCACGGCACCTGCTCCTATCACGGCACCGTCGCCAATGGTCACACCATCGAGGATGGTCACGTTGGCGCCGATAAAGACATCGTTGCCGATGACGATCGGCTTCATCTCTTCTATCTTGTTCGCCGAAGATAGCGTCATCCCGTTCTGCTTCATGGTGGAATAAAACATCGGGGCGGTGCTGATGCCGTTGGTGGGATGGATGCCCCAGCCACAGACCAAATTGGGCCCTATGGAGCAGAATTTACCGATCGTGGTCTTTTTCAGGCTCGCGTTTTGTGAGACATAGGAATAGGCTCCAATCGTCGTCTCTTCCATCGAATAGGGGGCATACACCACGACATGGTCGTCCTGGTCGATATAATCCTTTGCTGGCAACAACTTCGAGAAATCGTAGTTCTTGTCACGCAAGATCCGCAACTCAGGATATGCCCAGCACAACAGTTTTTGTATCATTTTCCTCATATCAACTCCAAATTATGGGCATGTTGAAATAACCCAATCCCTTGTTGGCCATATATTGCGTGTATTCACTCCCAGTATCGGTGACCGTCAAGGGTAGGAAAGCGTTGCAGTCGTCAAGCATCTTGATGTTCGGGACATGCAAAATGGGCTTGATGAAATAGGAGCCTGGCAACAGCAGACTTTGGGGTATCTCGGCGACGGCTGTCAGGTGGTCGGGGCTCAGGGTGAAATGGGAGGTAAACAAGGGGGATTGGTGATAGTCGAACAAGGTAAAGCTCAGTGTGGCATCTTTGACGAAACGGTTGCAACCGATTTCGAAGCGGACCTTCACCGACTCATCGAAGGCGACATCCGAGATGTCGGCACCTTTGCCGTCGACGATGGAGACACGCTTGAAGAACATGTCATTGTCGACATTCTCACTGATGAACACGCTATCGGAGGCTCCCTCGGAGATATAATAGGAGATGCAGTCGCGCACGCCCCCCATATAGGCCACCTGGCCTTGCGACAACAGCACGCCGGTCTTGCACAGCTGCGCGATGGAGCCCATGTTGTGGCTCACAAACAACACCGTGCGACCTTCACCCTTGCTCACGTCCTGCATCTTGCCGATGGCTTTCTTCTGGAACTCGGCATCGCCGACGGCGAGCACCTCGTCGACCACCAGAATCTCGGGGTCCAAGTGGGCGGCCACGGCGAAGCCAAGGCGCACCGTCATGCCCGAACTATAGCGCTTCACAGGCGTGTCGATATAGCGCTCGCAGCCCGAGAACGCCACGATCTCGTCTATTTTCCTTTTGATTTCCTGCTTCGTCATGCCCAGAATGGATCCGTTCATATAGATGTTTTCGCGGCCAGTCAGCTCGCTGTGGAAGCCCGTGCCCACCTCAAGCAAGCTGGCGATACGCCCCTTGGCTTTGATGACTCCCGTGGTAGGTCCCGTCACTTTTGAGAGCAGCTTCAGCAGGGTGCTTTTTCCAGCGCCGTTCTTGCCGATGATGCCCACCACGTCGCCTTGCTCGACCTTGAAGTCGATGTCCTTCAAGGCCCACACGTACTCGCTGTCGGCGGCCTTGGAACGGTCGTTCACCGAGCCCACCTTCAGGAAGGGATCTTCCTTGTGGAGGATGTTCATCGTCCACCATCGTTTGAGGTCGCTGCTCAAGGTGCCGCTCGAGACCAGACCCAAGCGGTAAAGCTTGCTGATGTTGTTGAATTCTATTGCTGTTGGCATATTGTGAGATGTTTGTTTTCAATTGTTTTACGAAGCCTTTTTCGTCTTCCTAAACAACCGGCGGCCTATCTTCCTCAGCCCGATATATGCATAGCCGAGGCGGGGCGGCAAGGCCAGATGCAGCTGGTCCTTCAGCTTCGAGAGCCTGAGTTTCCCTTTCAGGAACAAACCGAATGGATGATAGTCGAAACGGCGGCGCAAAGCGACATATTCCGCTTTGTGGCTCTCATCGTCGTGGATGATGAAGCGAACGACTTTCTCAAAATCGTAGGCCACACTCATGTCGTAGTATTCTTTGTTGACCTTGGCGGGATGGCTCAGGACATAGTCCACTGTGGCCATCCACGACTTCAGTCTATGCTTTGTCCGGCTGTGATAGTCGGCCGTGATGCCTCCTGGACGGATACGGTAGATGTAGGTCTTGACATTCTGGACATACAGCGACTCCAAATACAGCGTAGTCTTGTAAGTCCACAGGTCGTCCTCGTGGATCTGTCCTTCCAAAAAACGCAAGTCATGATCCTTGCAGAGCGAGGCCTTGAAGAGTTTGTTCCATACCATCATGAACAATGTCCTCTCAGCATGAAATGCCTTGAAGATATTCTCGTTGCCACACACCGGACCTGTCTCCCTGCACATGTATCGGATGTGGTAGGGGTTGTCAGTCAAGTCGCAATCGGCCAGAACCATGTCGTAGTCTTTCTCCTTGAGCGGGGAGGTCATCACCTCAAGGCAGTCGTCGGTGATATAGTCGTCAGGGTCGAGGTAGTAGTAATAATCGCCATTGGCGGCATCCGTGCCCGTATTGCGCGATGCAGCCACGCCACGGTTGTGCTCGTGGTGCACCACCTTAAACTCGAAGGGGCCAGTGTATTCGGCGATGACACGATTGGCCTCCTCGATGCTCTTGTCGGTGCCACAATCATCGACGATGATGCACTCAATCTCCCCTTGATAGGTCTGACGCATCACCGACTGCAGGCACTCGGCGATATAGGGCTCCACGTTATAGACAGGGATGACGATGGAAATACGAGGCAATCCGTTCATTCTTCAATGCGTTTACACAAACCACTTCAGCACCTTGTCGATAGCCTGCACCCAGAAATAATCTGATTTCAACCGCGTATGTTGCAAATAACGGTGCAACAATTTGTCAAAAGACATTCGGGGATCTTTAATATGATAGGTGTCGAGGAAGAACTCGTCCCAAAGGTCCAATTTCCTTATATCCTTATTAGAGTGTCGCTGCATTCGTTCCACGACATATTCATCCATATAACACGCCTTGACATCCCTGTCGACCAATTCTATTAAATCGAAATCATATTGAGACCTCTCGTATAAAAAAGAACCAGGGAGGGGTTCGACGGGATCATTCTTTCTGTCACGCACATAGCAGCGGCTAAGATCAATAGGAGAACGGTGGTTCAGCTCCCAATCCACAAACTGATAGAATCGGCTCTTTGAGGCCACTCTGAAAGGATTCAAAGAAGCCAAGTGTAAAACCCTAAAATCGTTTACATAATACATTTGTTTTTCCTCTTTGGGAAATGGTATGCGCATTGAATGCATATTGCGCACATAGTTGCCATGCGGTTCCTTGCCATCATCGTGAAAGAGCCAAGGATAATACGGAACATTCGTATAAATGTTCTTCAGGTCTGGGCATATCTCTGCCCATTTGAACCAAAACACATCACCTGGAACAGAATTCAGGATATGCTTCCAATCTTCTGTCTCAAAAGCATTGGCGGACAACACCTCATCAGCATCCAAGCCCCACATCAAGGTATCGCGGCCAGCAGACACCTCTCTTGCCTTGGCAATCAACATAGCTTGCCGCTCAGCTTCATTGAATTCAGGATTCTTGTTGTCGATTAGAATGACCTTGGGGTATTCCTTGGCAATCTCGCGGCTACCGTCGGTCGACATCTGGTCGGCGATGATGATATGGTCGGCCCAAAGCGAAGTGGTTTCCAAGAAAGCACGCAACACCCATGCCTCGTTGCGGACGGGGGTCATTACAATGTGGAGAGGTGTTATTTGCGACATGATTCAATAAATTTTTGCTCCCAAAAACAACAACACGTCTTTTATTATCAGTTTCAAAGTAGACGCATTGCGGAAAACAAATCGCCAATCGATCTCTTTTCTACTCAATCCGTCAATACTTTTGACATACAAGCCATGAAGATACTTGCGCAGATTTGGTAAGTTTGCTCCCTCTTCCATTGCCAGACTCTCAATCATTTTAACTGCATACCTTTGGTCGGCATCCAATCTTTTTCTTTTACTCGCATCATGCATCAAAGAATTGCCATTCACCACGTAGCAATATAAGACATCAGGCAATACGACCGTCATTCCTGCACGAAGATAATAGGAACATACAAACAGCCTATCTTCTGCATACCAAATCTTCTCGTCAAAGCGAAGATCCATTGCATCAATTACAGATTTCTTGTAACATTGAACAAAAACCGACCCGAAAACGACTCCCTTGGGTACCACGCAGTTTTGTTCCAAACACAATCTTCCCGATTCAAACACTTTCTCTTGGCCAGCATCGAGGAAAATGCCTTCAGTAGTGGCTACTGCCCCGGAAAAACAGACCAATTCACAACCAAGATGATTAGCAATTGCTTGATTTAAAATACCAAGACTTCTTACATCACATAGATAATCATCTGAATCAACAAATAGTATCCATTTACCCTCTGCCTCGTCTATTCCTCGATTCCTTACCGCTGCCGGACCTCTATTCTGTTGAGTGTAGCATCGAATCCTAGAGTCACAAGCCGCAAACAACTTTAGCAATTCGTAACTATCGTCGGTAGAGCCATCATCGATGCATATCACTTCAAAATCATCAAATTCTTGATCCAACAAAGAATCAATACACCGCTTGATTGTTGAGGATGAATTATATACCGGAACTATTATTGAAAAAAAAGCGCCCATTCAATCAAAAAACATGTTACGCGATTTTACCTACCCAATATCACATCAATGATGTTTTCACAGGCGGTCTTGCCATTGGGAGGGAGAAGCGACTCTTTGACGAATGCGTCTCTTTCTGATGCCAAAGTATCCTTTCCGTTCAATACATTGATAACGAAGGTCTCAATGTCCTCTTTCGTCTTACCTTGGTAATGCAGATTAAAAGCTCGTTTCGCCACATTGTTCAAATTATCTGCATGATGTTCACTTTTCGTCAAATACATCACAGGATTACCCGTGTAAAGATACTCCATTGTAAAGGAGCCGCAATCATGAATCATTGCGTCCGAGTATTTGAATAATGCCATGTAATTGCCGTGGGTCTCAACATGACTCACCCCCGGCTTATTCCACGAATCATAGTAGCTCTTAGTTCTCTCTTCTCCCCAAATCTTCAATAGATTATGAAAGAGCCTTGGATGTGGCTTAAATACGAAACATGCCTGGTCTTTATACTTCTCCGCCAATTCCAACATGAAGTCACAATAATCCAGGAATGTAGCATAATCAATACCGTCCATGTGAAATCCCCCAATTGTATGATGAGGTGCATAAATGATTCGTTTCCTATGATCAGGGCAAGGCCACACATCATCCATTTGTGATTTGGGCATGAGCAGTTCATCCATAATAGGCAGGCCCGTGACCACCATGTTCTTTCCACGCATTTTGCTCAACTCTTTCCATTCCTTTAGGCAACTCTCATTGTCGACGAAACAACGCCAAGCCAACTGACAAGGCCTCGGATTGACAAGCCAACTTTCGGTGATCGTACTTAAATAGTATGGGACATACACAGTGGGTATGCTTTTGTTGTGGTTGATCTGATGCTGGGGATGGATGCTGTCGGAGTATGGTTTCTGATACGCCATCATGTCCACTTGGATCTGCTCCACTATGGTCTTCTGGGGATCAAGCCAAACATAATTGTAGTGTTTTTCCTTGCAGTATTCAATGAGCTTCTGTTCCGCTCCAGGATATTCAATACATGGCGTAATGCCAAGAATGGGTTCGAAACGGGGATGGTCCAGCATGGCTTGATACAACAATTCCGTTTTCCATTGTGAAAGCTCCTGCAGAATAAAAAGGAAGCGTATTTTTCCCTTTTTGCGCTTCTCTTTCATCCTTAAAGAGAGCCAAACATGGAACAATTGCCATTTTATATACTGAACAGAGCTCATCGGCTGCCCTTAAAAACCATTTCCAGATAGGCTCTCAAACCGGTCCATCAACTCAGCCTGACGGCGGATTTGCCCATAGTTCGACAACCTTGTCTGATTGTCTTTTATACAAGAACCGAAATATTCGATTGATTTCTTGAAAGTATCGTCGGCATCAAGCGCCATCGTAGTCGGTTCGTCATTACCGATCTTGATGGTTGCGCTGGGGATGAAGCCCGCCGGCGCCGTAAAGACGCGCCCGGTATGCAAGTTGCCCTTGCTGGCCCATACGTCGATGCTGCAGCGATAGTTGTTGTCCATGCCCCACGCCAGCTGAGCCGTGACGCCATCTGCATTGCGCATCGTCGCCGAGCCGTACATATCCACCTCAAACCCTTCCACATAGTTCTTGGTCCCGCTGATCAACATGGCTGTCTCGCCCAGGAGCCAAGAGGCACAACGCATCGTATATCCTGCACATTCCAGAAGCGCGCCACCACCCAAGGCTTTGGTGAAACGGAAGTCCGTGGCCGCCCTCAAGGGGAAGCCGAAATCGATACGGTAAAGCCGCACCTGCCCTATCTTTCCGGATTCTATGATCTCGCGCACCTGCTCCATTTGGCGATGGGCGGTGAACATATAGTTCTCGTGCAGGGCCAGTTGCCTGTCGGCGGCCAATGCTATCAGCTTCTCGGCGTCCTCCAGGTTGGTTGTGAAAGGCTTTTCCACCAAGACATGCTTTCCTGAACACAAAACGCGTTCCGCCCACGAAAAATGAAGTGCCGGCGGCAGAGGCAGATAAATGGCATCCACATCGCTGGACTCTATCATAGACTGATATCCATTGAATATCTCACCCCCATATTCTGCCTGAATGCCTTTCGCTTTCTCGACTTCTTTTGAAAGGATTTCGTCTGTAGCCCCATCATATTCCGTGCGGTCGGCAACCGCAACGCCTGCAAACTGGAAATCTCCACATTGCTTGAGTGCGGGAAGAAACCGGCGAACGGCAATTTCGGAAGGGCAAATTATACCTAATCTGATCATTTGCTATATGTTATTGTAGCCACCAGGTTTTGTGACTGTTTGTTTACACTCTACTTAGAACCAATCAGTTCAATTCAAACTGTGACCTATCAGGCAAAATGGCCTCAAAAGCCTTTTCGATTTCAACAGTGCTGCGAGCCGGATCGGTGTTATATTTGGAATCGTTGATACAAATTTGCGGAACACTTTGGTTTCTTATGATCTCACAAGCACACTCAAGGTTATCGGGACTGATGGAAATATTGATGCCCTGCCTACGGGCATTGGCCGGGTAGAACCTTCCTTTCGCCTGGTTCCATGCGCTCAGTAGCCACTGGACCACCTGGTCGTCGCTGCGGAACTTGCGGAGACTCGACTGATGCATCACCTCGGGATATTGCTCCCACACTTCTTCCAATGTAGATTTCAGATGTGGCACCGCGATATGCCCATACATGCCCACTGGCAAGGTCCCATTTGCCAGATAGCACGCAAAGTTTCGCCTCACCCGTTTATAACCGAGTTCTTTCAGGTTGAACCATTTCTTACGATTCTCCCAAATGGATTTACTCATGTCGAAACTGCTGTTTACCAAGCAATAGGAATTAAACAGCAGTCTAGCCCAATTGCCATATACCACATTTGTATATCGCAAATTCGCGTCCAGTACAGGATCACCGTCCCGGAAGAAGAATTCCGGATCCACTGGCCTCAACAAAAACATATCATCACAGAAATGGACGAAATGCTCCGACAAGTCCTCGATCCTATGAAGATTCGTCTCAATGGTTGGAGAATTGAATGTCGGCAAATACTGCGATGGAATAAAGTCCTTGTGGTAAGCAAGACGCAGTTTCGGATGGTTTTCGTCGAGCCAGTCTGGTTTTTGTCCACAGCTGATGATAAAAACTTTATTCACCCAAGGCGCGAACTTTTCCACACTACGCAGCCAATAACGCAGCATCTTGTCGTCTGACCGATACCGGCATTCAGAGCGAGAGTCGTCCGTTTTCCGCTCCTCAATCCCACACAATGCCTCCCATTTTTGCTTTTCGGCACGCCACACCGGGTCGGTGCCATCAAACCAAAGTATGATAAAATCTATTTTTTCCATAGTTTTTGCAACCTAGAAAATATCTTCCGCCTTATGCATGATTGAATTCATCCATTCAGTTTGGCCACGAACGCTGATCAATGAGATCGGAAGATATTCCTTGTAATTATCAACGTTGATGATAACGCTGGCCAAATCCTTCATGACGTATTATTTCAGTGGGTTTTCTTCGCTTTGATACCATTTCACAAACTCGGCGATGCCGTCACGAAGCGTCCAATGCGGGCGATAACCCATCTCCGTCGCAAGTCGCGTGGTGTCGGCGAAGGTCTGATACACATCGCCGGGCTGCATGGGCAGGAACTCCTTCTCAGCTTGCTTCCCGAAAGCCGTCTCCAACTCGGAGATGAAATCCATCAGCTGCACAGGGTGCCCGCAGCCGATGTTATAGATTCTACAGGCGATCCCATTGGGGCATTGTTCCGGCTTCAAGTCATAGTCAACGGCTCTGACCGTACCCTCAATGATATCCTCGATAAAAGTAAAATCGCGCCACATGTCGCCATTGTTGAACACCTTGATGGGCTTACTGTCGCACAAGGCATTGGCGAACAGCATAGGCGACATATCAGGGCGGCCCCAAGGGCCATAGACCGTGAAATAACGCAGCCCGATGGCATGCAGCCCATAGAGTTTGCAATAGCTATGAGCCATCAACTCATTGCTTCGCTTGCTGACAGCATAGAGCGACACAGGTGTGCCCACCATATCGTCTTCGCTATAAGGGGTCTTTGCATTCAGTCCATAGACCGAAGAGGAAGAGGCAAACACCAGTTTCTTCACGCCATGGAATCTGCAGGCCTCCAAGATATTGAGGAACCCCACCAGATTGCTCTGCATGTAGCTATAGGGATGGGAGATGCTGTAGCGCACGCCCGCCTGTGCCGCCAGATTGACCACTATGTCGAAGTGCTCTGTTGCAAACAGGAAGTCAAGCAAAGGCTTCTCCTCTATCGACATGCGAATAAAACGCATACAGCGATATCTCCCACTCTCGCGAATCTCGCTGAAGGGGATCTCTCCCTCCGTCAAGCTGAAACCCAGCCATTGAAGCCGGCTGTATTTGAGCCGGACATCGTAATAGTCATTGATGTTATCGACGCAAAACACCTCGTCGCCGCGCTCCGCCAAAGCCTTCGACAGCCATGAGCCGATGAAACCGGCGGATCCTGTAACCAAAACCTTCATACGAATAATTGGGGATTCGTTAATGGGAACATCTATCTTTTCAGCAATTTCTGCAACCATAAAAATGGAGTTGCAATCACCAGTCCAGCCTTATAAATCCTCGAGCGGGTCGCCTTCTCGTAACCCTTGTGAAACGCATCGCGATTGGCGGCTTCCATCGGGAACAACATTAGTGACTCGTCGGTCAGACCCCTGCGTTTCATCGCTTCAACGCAAGCGTATGTCTGCCAGGCCGAAGCTTTGTATGCATTATCGCCAAGCGAGGCGGAATGAGGGTTTTGCCTTTGTATATATTGAATTGCATCAAGATGATAGATCTTTCCCGCTTCTTCAAATTTATAGTACAAATCATAGTCTTCAGCCCTGCGCATCAATACATCCATCCCTCCCACGGCAAGAAATGCTTTCCTTTTGAAAGATACCAAGTGATGCACTGGCCATGTACTCATCTCCAAAAGAGAACTACCTTCCGGCACATCTAGACCCGGCATCTCTTTGAAAATGTTAAGATGTTCGTCGGCTCTGTACTGTCCTGAATAAACCATGGTCACTTCTGGCATTTCAAGATGCTTCTGCACATGTGTTGCTATAACATCCTTACCCACCAATACATCATCCGGGTCAAGTCTGGCGCAAATCTCGCCTTGCGCAAGTTCAACGCCTCGGTTTACACTATATGAATAGCCTTTGTTCTTTTCGTTGAAAGCTATGTGGAAGCGGGGATCATCTTTATACTTGTCGTAAATCTCCTTTGAATTGTCGGGAGAAGCATCGTCAATGATTATGGCTTCCCATTTGTCATAATTCTGCGCCAATAAGCTATCAATGGCATCCTGCAAATAGCAGCCGTTGTTGTAATTGGCGATAATTATGGAAAAAAGAGGATTCCTATCCATAGCTAACTACTTATTCCGTTATTAACTAATTGATTCATTTGTCTCGAAAAGGCTGCGCGCGCAATGCTCGTCAAAGCTATTCGGTATATTACACCGTATCCATGAAGCTTTTCTGCACCCTGTTGAAGATGAGGATGCCGAGAGCGAGTACAATGAGCATGAAGACGAAGCTATAGGCCAGCCAGCCCCAGCCGACAAACTCGCCTGCTCCCAAGGCACCATGCTTAAAGGTCTCAATGACGGGTGTCACGGGATTGAGGCACATCAGCGTTTCGAGCGGCACGCCAAAATAGGACTTGCCCATCTCCTTCACCTGCGTGAGCGGATAGACGATAGGCGTAGCATACATCCATAAGGAAACGACAAACGAGAACAGGATCTGCAAATCGCGATATTTGGTCGTCATCGAGGAGATGATGATGCCAAAACCCAAGGCCAAACCTGCTATCATCACCACCAACAAGGGGAACAGCGCCAGATACCAGTTGGGCGTCGGCGCCTTGCCCACAATGGCAAAATAAATGTAAACAGCAACAAACAGGCCCAATTGGATGCCAAAACGCACTAGGTTGCTGATGACACTCGACAAAGGCATGATCATCCTAGGGAAATATACCTTGCCAAAGATGCCCGCATTGGACACGAAAGTATTTGACGCCTTGCCCAAGCAGTCGGAGAAATAATGCCACATGGCCACACCCCCCAAGTAGAACAAAGGTTGAGGAATGCCATCAGTGGGGATGCCAGCGATGCCGCCAAACACCACCATGTACATGATGACGGTAAACATCGGTTGGATAATCCACCACAACGGACCCAATATCGTCTGCTTGTACTGCACAGTGATGGTGCGCTTCACAA
>JAEEGG010017303.1_pt1 | contig 14836 bp, 12 predicted proteins | sample 9134161 | NCBI WGS metagenome assembly JAEEGG01 (sample SAMN16246543, study PRJNA631951) | gut metagenome | biome: gut microbiome; feature: rumen; material: CR-attached | host: Bos | place: Iran: Karaj | collected 2018-10
CGACATCTTCACCCTGCCTCATACCGAGGAAGATGTATTGACGAAGCTCACCGTCACTGCCCTCGATGCCAACGACAACACTGTGAAGGAGCGCGTCTTCGAGAACGTTCCTGTCACCCGCAACCAGATTACCCGCTACACAGGCAGTTTTTTCGGTAGCGGCGGCAGCGGCCAGACCTCCGACGGCACCTTCCGCCTCACCGCCGATCCCGATTGGGACAGCGTGAACGGCTATACGTTCTAACCTTCCCAACTCTCTATCAATTTCGAGAGCCGAGGAAACAGCTTCGGCTCTCATTTTACTAAAGAAATTGCTTAGATTTGAAGAATAATTTGGAGATTTCACCAGAAAAGTGTATATTTGCCAAATAATAGAAGATATGTTATGAAAATGGATTTGTATAAAGAGGAACATTTCTATCAGGAGAACGGGTGGCCAACAGAACAGTTTAGATACTGTGACTATAAATTCCCTATCGGCATGGATCCTGAATGGGGTGAAGATTATGATCAGTTTGCTTTAGTAACCAATGCACTTTATCCATTTATTCGATTGACAAGGAAAAGAGGTCAATGTCAATCCCCTTGTGGCCATAGTGCGATTGTTGCCCCAGAGAGCACTTATGCGAGAAAAACTGATAAAGAGCGTGACAAAGAATGCCCAAAGATAGCATGGGGACTAACAGCTGAGTTTTTGGCACAACTCACATACGATAGAAATCAAGATGACTTTATTCTGCAAATAGACAAGAACGAACTGATTGATAGCTACTACAAAAAGTTTTGGGAACTTTATAAATTCAATCATAGTGGATTAAAATTCTCAAATATCTCAATAGAACATAAAGAACTTACTTTTTTGAATGAAAATGTCGAAATAGAGCGAAAGTTATGGATGAAATCTGAACCTTTGAAAGGTTATTCAAAACTTTATAAATATGCAAGTTCGATAGAAAAGGATTATGAGTGTTTTTTATTAGGTAGAAAACAAATTATTGAGAAAAAAATCATGCCCACAAATAATAGCTTTAGCACTGAAGTGAGGGAAGTGTATGAAACACCATACATAAAAGTGTTTTTTCTTGATGATTCCGTTGCTTCAAATGCAAAAACAGTAGTTGAGGCTCTGAATACAGTCAAGAAAGTTAATGTTACACCAAGTAATAGCAAAGACCATCCTGGGGACACTTTGACGGTTTATCCAAAATCTATGGTAGATGCGAAAACGTGTGATAAAGATATTACCGATGCTTTGAAACGTTATTTCTCAAACGTTAGTATTGGCAACATGAAGGTAAGAAATGAAGCATACTTTGCTGGAATAGAAAGACAGATACTAGAAGCCTTAGAGAATGCTGGTGCAACTATAGATGTTTGTGTTGCATGGTTTACTAACCCAATACTGCGTGACAAATTGATTGAAAAGAAAAAAGAAGGTGTAAGAATTCGTGTCATTAGGTATAAAGATGCTGTCAATGCAAGTAAAGGTGTTGATTTGTCAGAATTAGATTATAAAGAATTTCGGGGAGAACGAGGAGGTCTTCTGCATGACAAGTTCTGTGTAATCGATAATGTAACCACCATAAGTGGTTCTTATAATTGGACGTTGAATGCAGAGAACAAAAATGACGAAGATGCTTCATTCCATTACGAAGATTACAAGTTCGCGTCTAAATTTACTAGAAGGTTTAATCAGATGTGGTACAAAGATGAGTCTGAATGACATTCATGTCGAATTGCTTTGCTGCACATCATGCGAATAAACAATGTAGTTCTTTCCCCACATATCCTAAAGACATCAGCTCTGAATCTGTGCAAGAAAGACAAGGAGTGTGAGGACTATAGTAGAAGCTTCGGCTGGAAATACATCTGAAAAAATGGACGCTACCATATCCGCGACTTCAAGTTCGTCCGCTATGACTTCTACTCTGTTGGCGGTCTCACTTATGAAATCAATTCCTATTCCTGTCAATTCCATTAAGTGAATCCTTGGCGGATTCTGTTTCCTGCCCTATGGCGGGAAAGGAACCAGCCACCACACCGTAGTGTCAGAGAGCAGTAATTAGAACCACACCAACCATGCGCTTGTGCGTATGTCCGTGTCCTATACAGTAAGGTTATAGCCTAATATGCGCTTTCCCTGTATGCTATACAGAAAAAGGCGCGTTTGCCTGCCCCAAATGAGCAAGCTCGGACTGCAAATGTAGTTCAATTGAAAACTGGAGTGACATGCCTTTGCTGACATCGTCACCCCTGTTACTGTTTTGAGAATGCTAACGTGCGCTGCTTGTCTCAGATTTCAGTATCCGGTTGTTCGTAGCGTTCCACATATTCCCATTGCCTGTCACGCAAATAGATGAACAGATATGAGCGCGAGGCAGAGCTGCCCTGCATTCGCTGGGCGTAAGCGAATGCTGCTCTCCGGTCTTCTTCAGACAGTTTCTTCCAATGCTCGAATGCTTGCAATTCGTTGTTACCAGTCTTGCCGTAGACTGCCTTCAGTCGCTCAAAAGAATGGACTGCATCGTCTGCTGCATTCGCATCAGACACCACCTCATCAGCGTCTGCATCAGTCGGTCCTTCTTCAGCGTCCGCTGGATCTTGTACTGGCTCGCAGACTGTCTTTCTCGTTACGGAGGAAGGCTTTGCAGGACTCTTCGCCGTCCTGCATCTGGCATTCTCGCTGCACTTGTGGCTTTTCACCTCTGCAACCGCCCGCTGGGCGTCGAGGTCCTGGGCTATCAGCCCGAAGTACGTTTCAAGGCGGATGTCATCCATCGGGGGTTTGACACCTTTGGTGGCGTAGGCCACAACGGCCTTTACCAGCTTGCCTACTTCAGTGGCCGGACGCTCACATGCCACTATGAGCACGTTCGCTAGAATTGGGATGCGTTCAAGTGGTTTCATACCGGTTCCGTTTTAGGGGTTTGACATTCGTGTTCCCCCCGCCATTCCGACTTGACGGGCTTGCGGCGGTGCGAGGCGAGGATGACCTCATTCTGCTCCTCTGCGGTCATCGGCACACTGTTCCTCCGGTTCACCTCGAGGTACTTGTCCAGCTCATCACTGTAGAGCACCCACCGCTTGCCGGGCTTCGAACCTGGCACTTCTCCTTTCTGCAGTTTCTGGTAGAGGGTGTTCAACGGCATGCGCAGATAGTCGGCCGCTTCCTCTACGTTCATCGTGCGGCGCATGCGCTGCACCCTTTGCTGTGTTTGTCCTTTCTGAAGGTCGGACAGCAGTACCTTCATGCCGGCCACTTCATCCCGAAGCCCGGCGACGACCATCGGAAGGTCGTTGAATGTGAGTTCCTTTTTTTCCATATTTTGGATGAGGGACGCCTGTGTCCCGGCGGCAAAGGAACTACATGACAGGACGGTTATCAACATTATCAGTGATAATGCGTCAGTAATGGTGATATAATGTGGCTGGTGATGGCTGGAGATGGTTTGTGTGGCAATGGCCTCATGGCAGGTGACAGTTATGGCTGGTCATAGTGGAATACCGCCGGGTTGTCCTTGTCGGGAACGTCTATCTTGATGTAGCCCTCATTCGGGTCTGCATTGAGGCATTGCGACAGGGTCGTGTCCTTCACGTTCCTGCACAGGTCGGGGAACAGCTCCTTGATGAACCTGGCGCAGACGACGGTGTTGTAGCCGCAGTCCTTGTCCGTGCCCATACCACGGCGCTTGGCGATGTTCCATGTCAGGTGTCTCACGTCGATGTGCCTGACGTCCTTTCCCTTCTTCCACTTCCAGTCGCGGGGGATGGGCCTGTAGTGCGGGCTGTCTATCCAGCTCTCATACTCCAGCCACAGGGCGTGCATCTCCTCCTGCTCCAGGATTGGAGCCATAACGCGGTAGAGGTACTCATGGACTGCTTCTTTCAGCCTCTGCCTATACGCCTCCGTGCTGAGCTGGCTTTCCGCCGCGCTTTGGGCATAGACCTTCAGATGCCTTTCCTCTTCGGGCAGCGAGGTCTGACCTGCTGGCAGCGTCTTGGATGCACTTCCCTGAGGTGTCTTACAAAGCGCACTTCCGGAGTCTTTGCTGCCAGTAAGGAACAAGGTGCACTTCAGCACCAGCGACTCCAGGAGTACGTAGCATGATACGAGCAGTATCTCATGGGGGATGAGGTGACTCGCGGCATAGATTTTTGCTGCCATCATGTATGACAGCCACAGCAGCGGTACGCTGACTGCCATGAAGGCCGCCGTTTTGTCCAAAGTCGGCATTGAAGGTCTTTCGCTTCTTTTCATCGGTTCTTATCTTTTTGAGTTTATGGGTGGTTTAAGTTTTGCAATTCCGGCACAAAGATAAGCGATGTTCATCAAGATGAAGAATTTGCGATGGCAAAACTCTTGATTTAACAGATTTATGACCAAACGCTTAACAACTGACAGTGTGAGGGCACCAAACAATCGCTTGATTCGCTCATTCTGCTTCTTTTGCTTCCTTTATCTCATTTGCCTTTTCTTCTTTCTTTCAGCGATCGCTGCAACGGCTTATCATACCAGGACACTTGCAACTGTAGCGTCCATGACATTCCTTCATTCCTGGCGGTCGTTCCATTCAAGTGATTATGTCTTTTATGACAATTGTTGCTTTCTTTGTAATCGCAACCATACATCCAGAAATAGTTCTGCCGCCATTCGCTGGCGGCAGATGATTTGCTCCACATGTATGTCCGCACCGGTGCTTGCGCCTGCAAGGAGCGGCCTGTACAGTGGAGGTAACATATTACTAACCCTGCCTACTGCGTATACAGAGTTATGGCCACACTTTTGGGCGAGCAAGCTCGGCGGCGGGAATGGGTTCATACGGCTTTCATCGGAGCGATTCTTGCCGACTTCAGCGTAATCCTGTCAACAGACTGGCGCTTCGACTCATCGGCCATCTCTGCATAGATCTGCGTCGTGGCCACGTTCTTGTGGCCGAGGATATGCTGGACGGTATAGACGCTGGTGCCGGCCTCGACCTGCAGCGAGCCGAAGGTGTGGCGGCTGCAGTGGTAGCTCAGGTGCTTGGTGATGCCCGCCTCCTTCAGCCAGTTCTTCAGCGGGGCCTGGGTGAGGCTGTCATTGAAGCCGGCGAAGACCTTGTCCGTGGGCTTGCGGCTGTCGTCATCGTCATAGAAGCCTATCAGCTCCAGAGCCTCGTTACTGACGGGATTGTTCACTAACTGCTGTGTCTTCTGCATACGCAGCGTGATGTACATACCACCGTCTCCATACGGCTGTATCTTATCCCACGTCAGCTGCTTGATGTCGCTCTTTCTGAGACCGGTCAGACAAGAGAACAGAAATGCCTTCTTCAATACGGGTGAGGGGCAGGGCGTGTTTGCAAGGTTGATGAGTTCCTGGCGTGACAGGTGCTCCTTTTCAGTGGGGATGGTGTCGATGCGTTCCAGGAAGCCGTTGGGATTCTCCTGAATCTTGTGCTCGCGGTACGCCGTATGAAGCACGGCACGGAAGGTGGACCAATAACCCGCAATGGAGTTGATGTGTAGCTTGTGCGTGGTGTGGATGGTCTGAGGGGCGGTCATCAGGTACTCCCTGAACTTGTTGCACAAGTCCACGTTGATCTCATCGAAGCGGCACTTGCCGTTGCAGAACCATTCGAAATGCTTGTACACATGTTCCCACTTGCAGTTCTTCTTCTCGGCCTTCTCCTTGAAGTAGGCCAGGAAGTCACCCTTCATCTTCTCCTTGTCGAAGAAGTCGTAGCGTTCGTTGACGATGCTCTCGTAGCGACGGCAGCGGAGGGCTTCAGCCTTCTCACGCATGCGGTCGTTGTAGTCCTTCTCGCGCTGTGACTTCGGCTTGGCATAGATATAGATGCCGAGGGATTCGTGGCGCATGACCTTCATCGTGCTCTCATCCCTGTACCCGGGATAGTAGTCAAGATAGAAGGACAGCTGTTCCCCGCCTTTGATCTTCCGTGTGCGGAGGGTCACGGTCTTGCAGATGTTGCTCATACTCATTATTGTATTTTAGTGAATAGTCATGGTGAAGCCTTCTTCACGGTGGCGAAATTACCTCATTATTGCCCGGTTATCAACATTATTACCCATAATACGTCAGTAATTGACGGATAATGCTGACTGGTGAGGATTATCGCATGAAACGCTATCCGTGAAATGATTGTTACAGTTGGTTATGCATAAGTGTTCATGCGATGCTGTAGCTGCCATATCGTGCCAGTCTTTCCTCCATCGCTCTGTCGAAGTCAGCCTTGGGTATCAGATTCCTAACACCGACCTTGACCGTCGCTACGTCGTTCTTCTTGACAATGACGGCGACATTGGCGGTACTCAATCCATACTTCTCAGCAGCTTCCCTGGCCGTGTAGTAGCTGCCATCTGCTACAAGGTCTGTTCGCCGCAATTCATCAAAATGGTTCTTGGAGTAGTAGGTCTGTCCGTATTCCCTTTTTGTCGGAATATGATGGCGATAGGTGTACGAACGGACTGAGGCGGCACTCATGCCATACAGCTCCTCTGCCTCCTTTGACGTTATCCATTCTTTGACGGACTCCACATCAGCACCCACACCGAACAGCTTGTCCATGTGCTTGCGGCTGTAGTAGTTCCTGCCCGCTATCCGGCACACCGGCACCTGATGTCTCTTGGCCGATGCGTATAGCCACGACTTCCTGACCTTGTAGATGCTCATGACCTCCTCACCAGAAATGTAGTCAAGAACTTCGTTTTCCTGATGCAAACCATCAGACATGGAAAGCCTCATGCCATTCCTGGCACATGCTGTTTCTTTCTTCTTGGCAGATGCTGATGTCTTCTTCGGCCTGCTCGTCGGTAATACCCGATGGTATGGATTCCCAGCCAGCATCTTCTCAATGTCTACCTTACGGATGAAGGCCATGCGGCTGCTGATGCGCGATGCCGCCAGTTTCCCCTCATTTACCAGCTTATAGACATACTGACGCGAACACCCCATGAGCAGGGCAGCCTTGGCAAACGTCAGGTACTCCTGATTCTGAAGCCCAATCACCGGCTCCACGGCATTCATGAAGTCCTGTTGCCGTTTCTTCCTTGCCTTCTCCGCCATCGTCTGGCACTCCTCGCAGCAGAACTTCTGCATTCCGTTCCTTGCCAAGAACTCCTTCCCACAATACTTGCACTTTCTGATCGTCTTCATTTTCAACACTCTTTTGATGGTTTGACATACAATTCCGCTATCCCCACCGTCATGTCCACCAAGCAATACACTCGTCAACTGCCGTCAACGGTGTCCGCATTGTGACTCCTTCCGAATCCGTCCGTCCTGCTTTGTCCTCTCTTGCCACTCGTCGTTCCTCTTTGTCAACCGAGTCCGCATAGTGACGAAATCCAGGCCCAGTAGATTCCTCGCGGTAGAAATACGTTGCAAAAATATACTGAAATTTGGATACCACCAAATTCCAGCCATCAAGTGTTAAAAATCAAAAGTAGTTGAAAATAAGTGCTTTACAAATAGTTAGTATTAGATATTCATGGTTACTAACACCCTTTTAGATACAGCCTTCGAACGCACTCTCTCCAATATTTGTAACAGAATTCGGAATAGTTACACTTATTAAATTAGTAAGATTTGCAAATGCCTTATTAGCAATACTTGTTGTTCCTTCTTTAATTGAAATTCTGGTATTAGATGGCATTGTGCCTTTATACCCACAAATCCATTTGTCAATATAGAAAACACCATCAGGAGATTTGGCATATATGCCTGTTTCTAAAAAAGCATCTTTTCCTATGTAAGTCACTGAGTTCGGGATGCTCACATTTGTCAGATTAATACAGCCATAAAAAACAATATCATCAATGACTTCAACCGAGTTCGGGATGTTTACATTTGTTAGACTTGAACAGCCATAAAAAGCTCCACCATAAATAATTATAACTGAGCTTGGGATAGTCACACTCTTTAAACTGGTACAGTTACAAAATGCGTTATAACCAATTTCCGTTACAGCGTATGTGACTCCATTGTAGTTAACTGAATCTGGAATGACTATATTGCCAGTATACTCGTTTGGGTATTGATTAGAATTATACCCTTTATAGCTGACGGATAACTCTGTGCAATTCTTAATGAAATCGTAATAGATGGTTATGCCGTCACTATTCGCAACCTCAATATTGTGCGCGGAAGCCTTAATGCCCAACATATTTATGAGCAGGATAAGGAAGATAGTAATGTTTTGTAGTTTCATACTTAATTCGTTATATTTGTTGTCATTATAAAGAATAATAGTAGTTTCTGATATTCTCTGCCATAAACAGGCGGCGTTTTGCGCAGAAGTCGGCATAGTCGGCTTCGGTCATAGATTCAAGTCCTTCTGGTATGCAGTTCTCTGCCATGTTGCTCTTCAAGGTGTCAAGGCTGACGATGCCTCCGTACTTGGTCGGCTGACCGCAACATTGGTCATTAACAACGTAGGCGAAGTAATCGTTCGGAGCCTTGTCGCTGATGGCTTGGTTGATTTCTGTCTGTACGTAGGCATAGTTGGCAACTTGGTTGTACAAGGTCTGCGAGAATCCACGCTCTTTGAGGAACTGACGGGGAAATATGTGATGTACATCGCCCTTCTCCTCAATCATGTTGCGAACGGTGATATCGGTGGAGAGGAACCCCTTGGCATTGGCCTTGCACTGGGCAGCGAGAAAAACATTATAGGCGGCACTGGTGGTGCCCGAAGTGCGGAGGTTATTGACCAACTTCTCATTCCAGAACACTTCCGACAGTTCCACTTGTTCTATCTGTGTCAGGTATTCATCAATGCCTAACTCAGTGATTTGGTTGATGTCGGTCTCGTAACGAGTTTCTGCACCGCTGCTGTAGCGGCCCGTTAGGAGAGCCATCACCAACCAGCGGCGTACTACACTTTGCAATTTAGCCTGAGGGTATTCTGTTTTGTAGAGATGCAAGTACAGCGCATAGCAGAAATTCATGGTGCCCATGGAGCGTATTATTCTGCCACGACAGAAACCTGCAGAAGAAACAACCATGACAAACTTCTTAAAATTGTTTTCTTTGATGAAGTCGATTATGCCATCGGTGAGTTTCTGATATGTGTCGTCGATAATAGCCGCCTCATCGGTACGTGTGGTAAAGTTGCGTCCGTCAAGAAGTTGCACTAACTGCCCCATTTTGCCGCGCTTGAACTTGTAGGTGAGCACTACGCGTACGATGTCTTCATACGAGGGGTCGTAGATGTCGTCGTTCTCGTTTTTCAGCCACGAAATTTTGTTCAGATAGGATGATGTGGCAAACTCTCTGTCGTTGGTGGCGATGGCCTCATATCGTTCAGGTTTGGTTACCAGCTCGCTGAAATGGTCGATGACCTTGCGCAACATATTGCCGCCATGAGCCTCGTTGGCCGCAATCTTCGACATGACGAAGTCTGCCTCCTTCAGCAGTGTCCCCTCTTGGTTGATGCGTCTGAAAATCTCGGTCACTGTGTCCATCTCCAAGTTCTTCGATAGCTCTAAGAGGCCTATCTCACGCCCCTTCAAGGAAGCTACAGAGTCAAGGATGTCTGCCAGTTCATCTTCGTCCATGTCAGGGTTGTCTTCCATGTACTTTCTCCTGATTCTAGCCATCCTGACATCGTCTTTAAAGAAGATGGAGATGTCATTAATGTAAGACTTGTCTTTGATTGTAGATGCATCGGGCACGACGAACTTCTTTGTCTTTGGCGAGAAGGCAATCTTGATGACGCGCTTGTTGTAGTCGGCATCGGTTGTCTCTACGCCAAGCAGTGCGGTGGCGAGTGCAGTGATGCGCTGCTGCCCGTCGATAATCATTGTTTCGCCGCCTGACCGCTGACCGTTCTTGAGCCTGACATTGGAACTTCTCGAGGTGACGATATATCCTATGGGATAGCCTTTATAAAGGCTGTCGATGAGGTCACGCACCTGTGTGGCCTTCCATACGAATGGCCGTTGAATCTCTGGGATGAGAATGTCACCTTGCTGGAAGTTGGAGAGCAACTGACTCACAGTCTTGTGCCCTACCTCGTACTTTTGTTTTTCTTGTATCATAAGCAATATGGTTTTAAGTTATTCGTAAACATACAAAAAGAAAACGTGGACAATTTACTTCGTCTACGTTCTCGAGGTATCGCCAAACACCGTGTTGCTTAAACGAGTAAACGCCCACGCCATACGGCGTGAACAATCTACTTCAGTTCTTGCAACAATCTTTGAAATTTGGCGAATTTCGAGAACAAGAATCAAAAGTGGACGTTCTATGTCTTTATGTCCTAATTTTAGTAGTCTATGTCATGGGCTGTATGTTTTTTTTATTTTCAATTCTGCGTTTGACTCATATTAATATTTCAACATTTTTATGGTAGGTTAAGAATGTTCATTCGCGCTCGACCATGGTTGAATTGCTTGCAAAGATACAAATTATTCCCGAACCGCCAAAGCGATTCGGGAATAATTTAAACAGCATCGATGCTTTTTTCCTTCTTTTTTACTAATGGGGTGTTGATTCTATAGTTGGGAGTCCAAATGCTGTAAGGCAAGCTGTATGAACCTGTGCCCATTGCTCGGGTGTCGCCACGGCCTTCGTTGACCTCAATCTTGCTACCGTATGGCCGTAAGAATTCCTATACAACGGTGTAACGCTATACGCGCGCGCAGGAAAGAATGCATCGTGCTACCAGTGCTACCAGTGCTACCGGCGCCGTGAATGGTTTTCCAATGGATAGGACCACCCGTTTGAGAACGGTAGCCTTGAATGAAAACGTGGTGGCCTCCCATGAGAATTTGGCGGTCACTTTTTCAAAAAAGTGAGCGCCAAATTTTTGTCCCAGGGCCTGGGATTCTTTTCAGCTGCCCCACCCGGGCTTGTAGCTCCCATAGGATGTGCATTTTTGCTGCTGCTCAGCAGCAGCACACGCGACACTAGCGCCACCTTACTTTCCGTACCCCGTCATCGGTAGCACTGGTAGCACGAAGCGGTAGCACTGGTAGCACGAAAAAACACTCACGCGCGCATTATGCGCGCGTGAGAAGCAATGGGGCACCTTTGTTAGGTGGCAGGGACTCTGGCGTCCCAACGGTTTTTCAGTTGCTTCGCTTAGTGAAAGTGGAATAGCCGAGCGGCAATCGAAATTGCGAGTAGGCGCTTTAGCGGGAATCCAGAGTTTGAGCGGTAACTCATTTGAGCACTATTCTGGAGGCGCCGTTGGCACTGCGCTCTATGCACGGTCCATGAGGCACGGTCAGTCGGTGGCCACGAAGGTCGTAGTAGGTCTTTGTGTCGTCCTTCTCGGTCTGTGTCAGTTCCTTGATGGCAGCACTGCCCTGGTCTATCATGAAGATATAGGTGTTGAGGCTGCGTGCTGGCAGGTTGAGCACAATCTCCTTGGTAGGCTCGTCGATAGCTATGGGCAACTCCTGGCAGAGGTTCTCGGTCTCATTGCCGGTGGACAGCAGGTGTACGCCGCTTTTCACATTGACAGGCAGATTGAGCTTCAGGTCGTATCCCGTCTTGGTGGTGTCGATGACCATCACGATGAGTGAGTCACCCTTCGCATAGGCCGATGCCTCGAGTGCGCCGTTTGTCTTGACGGCGAAGCTGGTGGATGAGCATCCTATGCGGGTGGAGCCTGTGACGTGCTTAGCGAAGTGCGACATGACATAGGCGCGCGGCAGGAGTTTGTTCTTCGTGTTGCCGGGATTATACTTCGACTCGCCTGTGCCTACGAAGGCCCAGTGTGCACGCATGTACCAGTAGATGTAGCCGGTGCAGCCTGCCTGCATGCACTCGTTCAGCTCCTCGGCAAAGAGCAGCTGCTCGTGCCAGTTGGGCAGGCGGTTGATTTGGTCGCTGACGGAGTGCTCAGTCATCCACACCTCCTTGCCATACTTCTTGGCCAGGGTGGCAGCACTCTTCATGTTGCCCAGCGGCTCATGTCCGTATATGTGTCCGGCTATGATGTCGATGTGCTTTCGTGCGGTGGTGTCGTTGAGCAGTTTGTTGGAATACTCAGGATTGAAGCCCAATGGCTCGGCACTGATGAGTCGCACGCCGGGATAGGTCTCCCTGTCGAGCATGTAGGCATAGTTCTTGACGAGCTTGAGCTGCTGGTCGGGGGTATAGAGACAGCCAGAGTAGTCAACCCACCAGTCGGGCTCGTTCTGTATGGACACGGCATCAATGTCGACCCTCTGCTGCTTCATGTATTTCAGAAAGGAGTTGAGCCATGGGAATAACTTCTCATAGCAGTCCTGGCGCAGCTCTCCGCGCTGGAATCCCTGGCTCTCATTGTTGCCACCCTGTGCGGTGCCGTTGGTCTTATACTCTCCTGGTGGCGACCATGGTGTTCCGAAGACGATGCCTCCGCGCTGCTTGACGATTCTGGCTGAGGGCACCGAGCCATACCAGTCGTAGGGTGTGTCCCAGCCCACGTCGGCTGCGGTGATGTTGCCCTTGAAGTTGGGCGATATCTCCATGCGCATGATGTTCAGCCCTATGGGCGATTCAGCTCCATAGAGCAGTCTTACGGGCTGAGTGTCGCTGCCAAAGGGGCACATGGCTCCGTCGCAGGCGGCAGCGCCGAAGCCTGTCACCGTCTGATAGCGGGTGCTGGTCACTGTCAGGGTTATCGTTCTGGCCTGCACGGCAGCGAAGGCCGTCAGTGCGACGAGTGTAGTAAAGAGTGTTTTCATGCTTTCACCTTAAAGATTGCTTTCTTGATTGCTGGAGCCATGGAGATGCAGGGTGCGTGTCCGTCCTGGGGGAAGAAGATGGCAAACATGCCGGGCTGACAGTCGACGAAGCTCTCGGCCATGAGTCCGGGATACTTGGTGATGTCCTTCTCGGCGTTGTATTCGGCCTCGGGCAGATGGCTCAACGGTGTGTATCCGTAGGTCTCAGGGGCATCGAGCGGCACCTGTATGTCAATCATTCTGCGGTGCGTCTCTATAACGGCCTCGTCGGGAGCCTTGCCCTGGGCGGTGGTAATGTTTACAAAGAGGTCGGCGCCCTTGATGGTGTGCTTGCCAGCCTCGAGCTTGTTAAGATTGTTTTTTTTCATGAACTCCACCACGTCCTTGAAGAGTGGGTTCACGCTCTCGTACTGAGCGAGGTTGTCTAATGTGTCGATAATCATAATATTTTCAAACTAATTCTGTCGTCGTATGCCGTTGATGTATGAGCCTTGGGCGGTGATGTTGCCATTGCGGTCTTTCTCCACGAACTGTCCGTCGCGCTTGCCGTTAGCATAGTTGCCCTCGAAACGCTTTCCGTCCTTTGCCTCCTCTATGGCGGGGCCGTGGCGCAGGCCGTTCTTGAAGGTGGCCTTGAACTTCGACCCGTCGCTCATGTGGCCTATGCATTCGCCGTCGGGCTGGCCATTGAGAAACATTCCCTCAATGACGTCGCCCTGCTTTGTGGTGAGTTTTCCCTTTCCATTGGGCATGTCGGTCTTCCACTGTCCCTGGTATATGGTGCCGTTGGCCCACACCACTGTGCCCTGCCCGCTCTTGTCGCCGTTGAGGAACTGTCCGGTGTACTGGTCGCCGTTGGCATACTTGATGATGCCCTGTCCCGTGCGCTGCCCCTTCTCATAGTCGCCCTCATAAATGTCGCCGTTCTGGAAGCGGTATATGCCCTTGCCGTGCTGCAGGTCGTCGTGCCACTGGCCTATGTATAGGTCGCCGCTGGCATACTTGTAGGTGCCCTTGCCCTCGCGCTTGTTCTTAGCATACTGCCCTTCGTAGGTGGTGCTGTCGCTCCACACGAAGATGCCCTTGCCGTCCTTCATGTCGTCCTTCCACTCGCCGTCGTACCATGCTCCGCTGGCAAAGGTGTACTTGCCCTTGCCCTGCCGCTTGTCCTGATACCACTGTCCGTCGTATACGTCGCCGTTGTAGTAGTGCATCACACCGTGTCCGTGCTGATAGTCGGTGTACCAGAGTCCCTCGTAGCGGTTGTTATTGAGAAACCAATAGGTGCCCTGCCCGTGCTGGTGGTCGTCGAGCCACTGTCCCTCGTAGCGCTCTCCGTCGCTGAAGACGTAGGTGCCGTTGCCCTGCCGCTTGCCTTTCACATAGTCACCCTCATACCAGTTGCCGTTCTTCCATGTGGTCTTGCCCTTGCCGTGGGGCAGGCCCTTGGCCATTTCGCCGTTGTATTCGCCGCCATCGCGTGTGGTGCACGACCCCAGGGTGATGCTTTGGGCTTGCGCACCGCATGGTAGCAGCAAGATGCTTATAACAAGAAATATGTGTCGTATATTCATTTTGTTTACTTTTGTCTGCACCCTGTTATTTAATCACCCGTTTCTTTCCGTCGATGATATAGATACCCTTCTGTGCATGAAATGGGTTGGTTGTATATTCACGGTGCAAAGTTACAAAAAAGGTGAGAGAAATGAAAAGAAATACACGTTTTTCTTTCTCTTCTCTAACTTATTTTGTACTTTTGGCTTGTGCCGAAGGTACTTTCGCTCGGAATTGCAAAAGAAATAAATGTTTTTCTTTTGCAATTCGCTCGCTTCTTCGTACCATTGGCTGGCACCGAAGGTACTTTCGCTTCCTCTATATAACAAATAGACACTTGTTATATTAACTTCAATTTGAGAGCCTTAAATCTATACTCTGCACAAGAATGATGGCACCCGTAGGCGCGGGAATAATGGCACCCGTAGGCACTCCCCTCCCCTACATGGGAGGGGCAGGGGTGGGGTCAGTATTATCCCAATCCGCTTACTCAAGGACACCTCTCACCCCTTCGGCTTGGGGTGATGACTGTCCTCAATGTATTGTACAACCTACTCTTATTCAAGCCCTTAGAAAGATACTGACCCCACCCCTGCCCCTC
>JAEEGG010017309.1_pt1 | contig 14832 bp, 10 predicted proteins | sample 9134161 | NCBI WGS metagenome assembly JAEEGG01 (sample SAMN16246543, study PRJNA631951) | gut metagenome | biome: gut microbiome; feature: rumen; material: CR-attached | host: Bos | place: Iran: Karaj | collected 2018-10
AGGAGGCACCGAAGCCAGGCAAGCTGTCTGTTTCGTCAGATCTTATTGAGTTTGATTACGAGGGCGGCAGCAACTTTACCATTATTACCTGCGAAGGCTATGAGAAAATGGCTCTTAGTGTACCATCCGACTGCAAGGATTGGCTTTCTGCCAGCATCAAGAGTACTGCTGCAGGCAATGAAATCGTTTCGATAACTGCCAAACCCAACGAGTCGTTTAAACGTACAGCCGTCATCACCCTCAGGGCCGGAAATGCTGACAAGCTGACGAAAGACAACTCCGAGGCAGTCGAGATTACCATTGAGCAAGCAGGTAAACCGGTAGGAAAGATGGAACTCGAGTCATCCTACGTGGAATTCGAAGACTACAAGGCTGGTCGTCAGACCATTGGTGTAATAAATGCTGACGAGGTAAGTATCAAGAGCAGCGTTCCTGACTGGCTTACTGTCTCTGCTACAAAGACTGCCATCGACATCAAAGTTAAAGAAAACACAACCCCACAGGAACGCGTAACAGAAATAGCTATCATCTACAAACGTACTGTCCAAACGTCAGCTACCTCTAGCTACACTCAGGAGGTTGAAGAAACGATTATGGTGGTTCAGCCTGGTAACAATGATTATCCCATCAACGGCACTTGGGAATATCGACAACTCGTTGCTGGCCAGACAACAACCTACAGGATTGAGTTTAATAAGAACAAATACGAATACACAGTCATCGAAGGTAAAACGGTGACAGACGAAGATAGCGGAACCTTTACGATAACCGATTATAGTGAGCGCAAGAACACAACGTTCAACTATACCGAAATTCATGGTAAGATTACGCTCGGCTCGGGTAAAGCACAGACGTTCTATACCGCGAAGTTCGAGAAGAACGGACCGCTCTACCTTATTATAGGATCAACACGCTACGAGAAGAAATAAACCAAAAGAAGCGTAAACTAAAAAAGCGGGTGAATCGTTTGGCGGTTCGCTCGCTTTTTCGTTCTTTGGCTTCGCCGAAGGTACTAGCACTCGGAAATAAAAAGAAAAACTTGTTTTTCCTTTTGTATTTCTCTCGTTTTTTCGTACCTTTGCCCCCGCAGAAAAAAGAAGACAATGATGAACATATTAAATTACATCAACTGGAACCCGTCATTAGAGGCTTTTTCCATCGGGCCGATGACCTTCCGCTGGTACTCCCTGTGCTGGCTCGTCGGACTGTTGCTGGCCTACCTTGTGGTGAAACGCCTGTATAAAGAACAAAAGATAAAGGATGAGTTGTTCGACCCCCTGTTCGTCTACTGCTTCATTGGCATCCTTGTGGGCGCCCGTCTGGGGCATTGCATCTTCTACCAGCCCGACTACTTCCTGACATCGTTCAAGGGCTTTGTGGAAATGCTGCTGCCCATTCATTTCACGGCTGACGGCAGTTGGAAGATGACGGGCTACGCAGGATTGGCCTCTCATGGCGGTACGGCTGGCCTGATGCTCGCCCTTTGGCTTTACACCAAGCGCACGAAGCTCAGCATCTGGACGGTGCTCGACAACATCGCCATCGCTACAGGCACCACCGCCTGCTTCATCCGCCTGGGCAACTTGATGAACAGCGAGATTATCGGTAAGGCAACGGATGTGCCCTGGGCCTTCATCTTCGAGAAGGTTGACCCCCTACCCCGCCATCCGGGTCAGCTTTACGAGGCTATCGCCTACGCCCTGCTCTTTGTCATTATGTGGGTGATCTACAGGAACAGCCAAAAGCCAACAACCGGCAGCCAAATGCCCCAGGTAGGCACTGGCTGGTACTTCGGTTTCTGCCTGACGTATATCTTCACCTTCCGCTTCCTCATCGAATACACCAAGGAGATTCAGGAAGCCTTCGAGGCCTCGTTGCCTATCGATATGGGACAGATACTTTCGATTCCCTTCATCGTCCTCGGTGTCTATTGTATGATACGGGCAAAGAAAAAGGTATAACAATGCCTTTGTTTTATTAAACAAAGCCTTTGATTTAACAAACCACGTCACTGTTTTAATAAACAATGACGTGGTTTTAACTTTTAGCCATACCTTACAACTATTGCGGACGGCACTTTCTGACTTTTTGCAGGGGCTTTAGTTATTTTCCGCTGACTATCTTCTTGATGTCATTCAGCTTGTTAAGGGCTTCGAGTGGCGTTAGGTTGTTGACGTCAAGGCCAAGTATCTCGTCGCGCACCTGGCAGAGTACTGGATCATCGAGCTGGAAGAACGACAACTGCATACCTTCGCGTGAGGCGGCGATTTCTGCCGTAGGCTTACCAACAGAGCCAACGGAGGCGTTCTCGGCCTCCAGCTGCTTTAAAATAACATTGGCGCGCTTCACAATGCTGCGGGGCATACCAGCAATCTCCGCCACATGGATACCGAAGCTGTGCTCGCTCCCACCCTTTTCGAGCTTGCGCAAGAAGATGACCTTACCGTCGACTTCCTTCACCGATACGTTATAGTTCTTGATGCGCGAGAAGTTTTTCTCCATCTCGTTCAGCTCGTGGTAGTGGGTGGCAAAGAGCGTTCGCGGATGTCCCGCCTTTACGTTCTCGTGCAGGTATTCCACGATGGCCCACGCTATTGAGATACCGTCGTAGGTAGAGGTGCCGCGCCCCAATTCGTCGAAGAGCACCAGCGAACGCGAAGACACGTTGTTGAGGATATTCGAAGCCTCAGTCATCTCCACCATAAACGTTGATTCGCCCAGGGAGATATTGTCGCTGGCACCCACACGGGTGAATATCTTGTCCACCAAGCCTATTTTCGCGGCCTCTGCGGGCACGAAGCATCCTACTTGGGCCAGTAGCACTATCAGCGCCGTTTGGCGCAGCAGCGCCGATTTACCAGCCATATTCGGGCCAGTGATGATGATAATCTGCTGTCGCTCGTTGTCGAGCATAATGTCGTTGGGTATGTATTGCTCGCCAAGCGGCAGTTCCTGTTCGATAACGGGATGGCGCCCTTGCTTGATCTCAAGCACTTCGCTATTGTCTATCACAGGGCGCACGTAGCGGTTCTCTTCTGATGTCTTGGCAAAGCTCAGCAGGCAGTCGAGGTGGGCAAGGATATTGGCGTTGATCTGTATCTGCGGTATAAACTCCTGCATGGCCATTACCAGCTCGCCAAAGAGTTTGCTTTCCAGCGACAGAATCTTGTCTTCTGCCCCAAGTATCTTCTCCTCATACTCCTTCAGTTCCTGGGTAATGTAGCGCTCAGCCTGCGCCAGCGTCTGTTTGCGCACCCATTCCTGTGGCACCAGTTCCTTATACGTGTTACGCACTTCGAGGTAGTAGCCAAAGACGTTGTTGTAACCTATCTTCAACGACTGTATGCCCGTGAGCTCAGCCTCGCGCTGCTGAATCTGCAACAGGTAGTCCTTCCCGCTATAGGCAATGTGGCGCAGGTCGTCGAGCTCAGCGTTCACACCATCGCGGATCACCCCACCCTTCTGCACCAGCTGTGGCGGGTCGTTCTGTATCTCTCGTTCAATACGATCGCGCAAGGATTCACAGAGGTTCAGCCGTTCCCCTACCCGCTTCAGGGCTTCGTTCGAGGCATAGAGGCAGGCCGTCTTAATAGGCTGAATGGCTTGCAGGGCAATCTTCAGCTGCACAACTTCGCGAGGCGATACGCGCCCCACGGCCACTTTCGAGATAATACGCTCCAGATCGCCTACGCGATGCAGTTGCTCGTCAATGCATTGGCGGAAGTCGGGTTCACGGTAATAGTACTCCACAATGTCCAGGCGCTCGTTGATGGGCCGTTCGTCCTTCAGGGGGAACACCAGCCAGCGGCGCAGCAAACGGCCTCCCATAGGAGACACCGTGCGGTCAACCACATCCAGCAACGACTTGCCGTCGTCCTGCATGGGCTGAATGAGCTCCAGCGAACGGATGGTGAACTTGTCGAGACGAACGTATTTCTCCTCCTCTATGCGCTGCAACGAGGTAATATGTGCTATCTGGGTGTGCTGCGTCTGTTCCAGGTATTGCAGTATGGCGCCAGCGGCTATCATGCCGTTCTTCAAGTGGTCGACGCCAAATCCCTTCATGTTTTTCACCTTGAAGTGCTTCAACAGCTTCTGCACAGCCGTCTGCTCGGTAAACACCCAGTCGTCTAACTCAAAGGTAAAGAACTTCGAGCCATAATGCAGCTCAAAATCCTTCTTGCGGGCACGGTCTACCAGCACCTCCTTAGGCTGCAGGTTGCCCAGCATCTTCTCCACATAGTCGTGGGTGCCCTCGCCCGTCAGGAACTCACCCGTAGAGATATCGAGGAAGCTTACACCGCACGCTGACTTGCCGAAATGGACGGCACAGAGGAAGTTGTTCTCCTTGTAGTTCAACACATTGTCGCTCAATGCCACGCCAGGCGTCACCAGTTCAGTAATGCCTCGCTTCACCAGTTTCTTCGTCAGCTTGGGGTCTTCTAATTGGTCGCAGATGGCCACGCGCTTGCCAGCACGTATGAGCTTGGGCAAATACGTGTCGAGGGCGTGATGGGGAAAACCAGCCATCTCGTCGCCCTTCACGCCTGCACCGTTGTTCCTGTGCGTCAAGGTAATACCGAGTATCTTTGCTGCCGTTACGGCATCCTCGCAATAAGTCTCGTAGAAGTCACCACAACGGAACAGTAACACCGCATCGGGGTGCTTCGCCTTCAAGTCGAAAAACTGCTTCATCATCGGGGTCAACTCCCCGTCTTTCTTTGCCATCTTTACGTTCTTATTTGTCTGATTAGTCTGCAAAGTTACTACTTTTTCCTCAAAATCATGCGGACTTCAGCAGTTTTTATTCCTGAACCTGAAAATAGTCGAACTGAGCTTGTCCGTCAGAGCCGTAGCAGTAGAGGCCCGTACGGATGCCTTTCCAATAGCCGGCACGCATGGGGAAAGGATTACCCACGGGGATGAACTGCTGGCCGTCGGTGCTATACCAGAACTGGTGACGGTTCTGCACACAGTCGTTGGTGACACGCAGGTAGAGTTGGTTGTATTGACCAGGCTTGATGATTTCCTTCCGTCCCCCAAACTCAGTATAGATACCCTGTGGGCACAAGCCAATGGCATTGAATTGCTTGCCAATGCAGAAGAGGCCGGCATAGCAGTTGCCTTTGGAGGAGAGTAGGGTAGTGGACACGCTCTTGTAGCCAACTATCTTCTGCGTCAGCATGTTCCTGCTGTCCTTCAAGCTGTCAGCAGGCAAAGCGCGGAGTGTCATCCAACCCTTGCGCTCAGTAAGGCTCCAGCTGGAGTTTACAGGGTTGTGGTTCCATTGCCATTGGAGTCCGAGAGTGGAGCCTGAAAAGTCATCGTTCATCTGTAGCTCAACAGGACGAGAGGGTAGGGGAGACTTCCATTCTGCCACAGGCTCGCCCACGCCGTTGCCGTCGTAGTCAACACCCATCAGTGGCCAGTCGTCTTGCCAATGGACAGGTTGCAGATGAACGACACGTCCTAAGATGGGGGTTTCCTGAAAATGATAGAACCACCACTGACCATCAGGTGTATCAACCAGTGCACCCTGATGGGGACCATTGACGTTGGTCGTTCCCTGCTCCAATACGATGCGACGTTCGTAAGGCCCATAGATGCTGCGCGAACGGAGCACCGTCTGCCAGCCTTGTCCTACGCCTCCCTCAGGAATAACCAGGTAGTAGTAGCCGTTACGCTTCAAGAACTTCGTGCCCTCAGCCACAGGTCCCGTATAAACCGTCACGCCCTCGTCAAGCAACTGGCGACCATCTGCCGACATCTTATGAATGATGATTGGCCCGGCGCCCCATTGGCTGCGTCCCAAATAGGCATTCCCGTCATCATCCCACAGCGGACAAGGGTCTTCCCACTTCTTTACACGCTTCACCAAGTGGAGTGGGCTCCACGGGCCTCGTGCGTCTTTAGCTGTCGACATGTATAGTCCCTCATCTGGTGTACAGAAATAGACGTAGAACAGCCCTTTGTGATAACGGATGGCTGGTGCCCACGAGCCACCTGCGTAGTGGTTGTTTTTGTCCCATCCCGGCTCATCAAAGCGCGAGTAAATCTGACTGACGTAGCGCCAGTTTACCATATCGTCGCTCTCCAACACTTGCATACCAATAAAATGAAAGTCGGAAGCCACCATATAATACTTCGTACCCACACGAATGATGTCAGGATCGGAAAAGTCGGCATTCAGCACAGGATTTCGGTAGGTACCGTCGCCTTGATCTCCCCAACGCAGGTCCTCCATATCCTCACGTACGAAGTCCGGTCGCACATCGGGTTGGATGGACTGAATCCGGACGTTATCGAACTGCACATTCCGCGCATGCCGAATGAAAAAGCCCTTGGCTGGCAGCACTCCCCACATCGTCGCTTCAGGATATTCCTTCTCTTTCTCGTCCTTCACTGCCTCATCCATCTTCTGAAGATCATCGTAAGCAACGCCACCCTGCTGCTCAATGGTGATATTCGAAAGCCAGACGTCTTCTACGGGGTGGCCAGGCAATCCTGTGATGCTGCAACCCGTTTTACCAGCACCCTTCACGGTAATATTTGAAAGGTGAACGCCCTTGATGCTGCCTACGTGGTCAATGGGAATGAGTTCGGTAATCGTGTCATCGTTGCCTTTGCCACTCAATGTGCCTGTTCCACCTCTCAACTTATAGCCTCGCCCTCGATTGCCCAAACGGATAAAGATGGGCGACTCGGTACCCTCTGCCACAATGTTCGACACGTTGACGTTCTCCATCATACCACCATCTACGATTTCAAGCGATAGGGTAGAGGTGCCCCGCTTCGAGGGATCACCAAAGAATTGGCTCGACTGGTCCTTTGAAGGCTTGACTATGCAGTTGGCGATGTTGATATTGCGGAAGCCGCCATTCGTCTCGGTTCCCAGCTTGATGGCGTTGCAATGACTGCTGACAATGCAGTCGTGAATACTAACGTTCTCACACAGACGGGGTGAGGTTGACTTCAGCGTAATGGCATCATCGTCGCTGTCGGCTATCATGCCGCTGACTACTACATCGTGGCAACCGTCAATATCGAGCGCATCGTTATTGTAGTTGTTGCGATTGAAGACCTTTATGCCTCGTATCTGCACACGGTCGCAGGCCAGATAATGCTGCATCCAGCAACCAGAGTTCTTCAGCGTCACGTCGCTCACGACAATGTCCTTGCTCTGAATGAAGCGTAGCAGGTGGGGGCGCGTGATGCCCTCATCGTTCCACGACAGCTTCTTGAAAGCCGCACCTCGTCCGTCGATAGTGCCAAAACCGGTGATGCTGACATCCTCTACGGCATCAGCATAGATGAGCTGGATGGTGGTGGTCTGGGTACGCAACGACACATAGTCAGACTTCATCGCACGATAGTCTTTCAGGTCAGTACTACCATAGAGCGTTGCGCCCGTTTCCAGATGCAACTCCACATGACTGCGCATCACCAACGTACCTATCTTATAATTACCTGCAGGTATCACCACGCGTCCGCCTCCAGCCTCCGAACAGGCATCTACTGCTTGCTGGATAGCCTTCGTACTAAGACGCGTCGTGTCACTCACAGCACCATAGTCCACTACGTTATAGTCTTTCGCTATAGACACAACGGCCAATGGGGCCAACAACAGCACAGTCCAAAGTCTTCTCATTATCAAAGGTTGTTAAAAGGGGAAAAACAGGAAGATAGAAGAAAGAGGAAGATAACAATACCTTCCTCTTTCTGAATATTACTCGCTAAATAGTTTATGCGAAAGGATTCTCGGTGGGGTAGAAGTTACCCTTCGGGAAGTTGTAGTCAATCTCGTCCACGGGGATGCCCATGTACTTCAGCACCTCCCACAGGTACTTGCCCTGGTGGCCGAACATAACGGCGCAGTGGTGCGGGTAGTGCTTCTCGATGAGGACGTGACGATAGAAGCGGCTCATGTTCTTGATACCGAAGATACCAATAGAACCGAATGAGCGGGTAGCCACAGGAATAACCTCACCCTGAGCGATGTAAGCGCGGAGCTTGGTGTCGGCTGTTGACTGCAGACGATATACAGTAGCCAGACCAGGCTGGATGTCACCCTCGAGGGTACCGTTGGTCACCTCAACAGGCAGAGCGCGAGCCATAATGCGCTGGAAGCACATCTGGCAGTTGCAAACCTTAGAAGAAGCGGTGTTACCACAGTGGAAGCCCATGAAGATCTCCTTCTCTGTGTAGGTGTCACAAGCAAACTTCTTGCCCTTGATGCTCTCCTCGTACATGTCGGTAGGAACGGTGTTGTTGATGTCGAGCAGTGTAACAGCATCCTCAGAGATACATGTTCCGATATACTCTGACAGTGCGCCATAGATATCAACCTCGCAAGCTACGGGGATACCACGACTTGTCAGACGACTGTTCACATAGCAGGGAACGAATCCGAACATCGTCTGGAATGCAGGCCAGCACTTGTTGGCCATAGCCACGAACTGACGAGAACCCTTGTGAGCCTCAATCCAGTCAGTCAGCGTCAGCTCATACTGAGCGAGCTTAGGCAGAACTGAAGGAATCTTGTTACCGTGACCGAGCTCAGCAGCCATATCTTTCACAACATCGTCGATACGTGGATCGCCCTGATGCTTCTGGAAGGCCTCGAGCAGGTCGAGCTCTGAGTTCTCCTCGATCTCAACGTCGAGGTCATAGAGAGCACGGATAGGAGCGTTACAAGCCAGGAAGTTGTTGGGACGAGGACCGAAGCTGATGATCTTCAGGTTCTGCAGACCAACGATAGCACGAGCGATAGGCAGGAACTCATGGATCATCTCAGCGCACTGAGCAGCATCGCCAACGGGCTCCTCAGGAATGTAAGCACGAGTCTTGCGCAGGCTCAGAGCCTGGCTGGCGTTCAGCATACCGCAGTAAGCATCGCCACGACCGTCGATCAGGTCGTTCTGAGTCTCCTCAGCAGCAGCGCAGAACATAGCGGGACCCTGGAACCAGTCAGCAATCATGGTCTCAGAGATCTCAGGACCGAAGTTGCCCAGATAAACGCAGAGCGCGTTACAGCCAGCCTTCTTCACATCCTCAAGAGCCTGCTGAGCGTGAATCTCACTCTCAACGATGCAGATAGGACACTCGTAGATGCCTTCCTTACCAAACTTCTTTTCATACTCGGCGATAACGGCCTTACGACGGTTAACAGCCAATGACTCGGGGAAACAGTCGCGAGATACGGCGACGATTCCAATCTTAATAACAGGTACGTTGTTCATTTTTTGTAATTGAAATATTTGTTAGTAATGAATTGAGATTTCAAGCCACAAAGATACATCTTTATTATCATATAACCAAGAATTTAGCATTTTTTATCTTGAAAACTTTAATTTCTTCACGCTTTGCTCTTCACTTTTCACTTTTTTTTCTACCTTTGCGCCCAACTTATGAGAATTATTGTATCAAAAGAGATTGAACAAGTGTGTCCGACTTTTGTGGGTGCATGTGTCGAAGCGAAGGTCGTCAATACTCGCTTCAGTGAAGAATTGTGGAAGGAAATCGACGAGCTCTGCGAACGCTATAGACAGACGCTCACCACTGAGACGCTGAAGGAAATGACCAGCATCTCTGCCACTCGAAAGGTCTACAAGGCTTGTGGCAAGGACCCTTCCCGTTATCGTCCTGCCTCAGAGGCGCTCATCCGCAGAGTGCTGCAAGGCAAGGAACTCTATCAGATTGATACACTCGTTGATCTCATCAACCTTGCTTCGATAGCTTTTGGATACAGCATCGGAGGATTCGATGCCGATAAATTCAAGGGTGATACACTGACATTAGGTATCGGACGTGAAGGCGAGCCTTATGAAGGTATCGGACGAGGGATGATCAATATTCACGGACTGCCTGTCTATCGCGATGCTGAGGGTGGGGTAGGGACGCCTACCAGCGACAATGAGCGCACGAAGATAGAACTCCAAACACGGCACCTTGTGGTTCTCATTAATGGCTACGACGGCAATGAACAGCGCGTCGTAGATAATGCCCAGTACATTCTAACGCTCCTCGAGAAATACTGTCAGAGCGAAGGAGGACATTACGAGGTTTATCGTCCCTAAGCCTTTTTGATATACTGGAGGATCAGTTCTACGATTTCTTCCTCTGTATGCTCATCGGCATTCAGCACAATGTCGTAGTTGCGGGTATCATAGCGCGAGGTGCCTGTATACTTCTTGACATAGTTCTCTCGCCCTGTATCTACTTCTTTGATAATGCTTTGCGCCTCTTCTCGGCTGATGCCGCGCTTCTCCACAAGACGACCGATGCGATACTCCAAACTGGCCTGAATGAGAATACTCAGATGATTGGGATGATCGCGAAACACGAAGAAACCACTACGACCAGCGATGACGCACGATTCATCATCGGCTATCCCTTTCAGGATTTCCGTTTCTGTCTGGAAGATGTCATCCGTAATCAGGAAATCAGGAATAGCATCTTTCGATGAGATAATCTGTGGCGCTGCATAACTGGGCATGATTTTCAGGCTGCGCTTGAAGTCTGCCCACCAGTTGTGTTTCTGACCCTTCAGGCGTTCTATCTCTTCTGTGGTCAGTTCGTACTTCTCCTTCAGTCCTTGTACGATGGCCTTATCAAAGAAAGGTACATTGAGTCGCTGAGCCAGTTTCTCACCAATGGTCCTACCACCCGAGCCCAGCTCGCGGTTGATCGTAATCACAAATCTTTCATTCAGTTTCATATCCCTCAAGTTTGTTGGTCTCTGCAAAGGTAAGCATTATTTCTGAATCTCACAAATATTATTTGGAATTTCACATACAAAGATACTACTTTTTCCGTGTATCAACAAGAAACATGGAAACTTTTTGCTCTAAGCCTTGTAAGATTCGGAAATAACCCTTATCTTTGCCACAAAATAGAAGAATATGAAGAAAGAATGCCTGCTATTATTGATGCTTTGCTGGACATTGACGCTTTCAGCACAATATCTGCACGAAGGAGATACCATTGCCATTATCTCCCCTTCGAGTGCGACAGATACGGCTACCATCAACGGAGGCATCCAAACATTGGAAAAATGGGGCTATCATTGTGTTGTGGGCCAACACGCCCTTGCTGACTATCACGGATTTGCCGGCACCATTGAGGAACGCTTAGAGGATTTGCTCTGGGCACTTCGCGAACCTTCCATCAAGGCCATTATGTGCTCACGAGGTGGCGATGGGGCAGCTCATCTACTGAGTCGTCTTTCACTTGACACCTTGCGTCAATATCCTAAGATGATTATTGGCTTCAGCGACATTACGGCTTTGCTTTGTGCTGAAGCGAGAGCAGGAGTGAAGGGCATACATGGTTCGATGTGTCACGCTCTGAAGACGTATGAGGGTAATGATACTGTCAGCCAAACCTTGCGTCGTATGCTGCAAGGCGATCTGCCCACCTATCGCATTGCCTCTCATCCACTGAATATCGAGGGTAGGGCAGAGGGTATCGTCGTTGGCGGAAACCTGTCTGTATACAACGACCTCGCTGGCTCTGATTTCGATCCGCTCATGCTTCAGGACATTATCCTATTTATGGAGGATACGGACGAGGGTATGAGCAAAGTAGACCGTATGCTACACAACATGGAGATACGAGGCCTGCTTTCAAATGTGCGAGGCATTATCGTGGGACAGTTCAACAAATACAAACATCCTGAGAACGGCTTCGACGATATGTACGCGATGCTCCACGAATACCTCCAGCATTACGGCATCCCCGTTTGCTACGACTTCCCTGTAGGCCACGCTCACCTTCGCAACTTCCCTCTCCTCACAGGCGCCAAAGCCACACTCGAAGTTACACCAAACGGCGTCACCCTCCGCTATTAAACTACTTTTTCCCAAAAAAACTTGCTAATTTCAGAAATAATCCTTATCTTTGCCCCAAATAAATAAGATAGACAATGTTGGTACTTCAAGATTGCATTGAAAAGCTGTCTGCATTCAAGCAAACGTTCGGCAAGCAATTTGGCATAACGAAACTCGGTATTTTCGGCTCTGTGGCCAGACAGGAAAATACTGAGGATAGCGATATTGACATTGTCGTGGAGGTTGAGAAACCAACGCTCTCTTTGATGTACGAGCTAAGAGAAAAACTCAAAGCATTGTTCAATTGCAATGTTGATCTTGTAAGATTCCGTTCCACCCTTCGCCCGCTTTTTAAGTCGAACATTTTAAACGATGTGGTTTATGTCTAAAGAGGATCTAACCATAAGAGATCGATTGGAAGACATTCTTGAATCTATAGAACTGATTCAGGAATGGAGCAAAGGAATGACGGAATTGAAGGACTTCATGACCTCTCCAAATCGCGTGATGGCTTTTAACGCCTGTGTGATGAGACTTCAGGTAATTGGAGAGCATGTAGGCAAGCTGTTGAAAGAAAAGAGCAAACCACTAGACGCATACACAGACATTCCTTGGCACGCAATCTATGGCATGCGAAATATCATCTCTCATGAGTATGGCAATGTTGATGAGGTTGTAATCGTATCAACCATTAACGATGATTTGCCAAAACTCAAGACAGTAATAGTAGAAATGCTTAATGGGCATAAAGGTTCCTGACACTTTTGCTCCCTTGATAAAGGTATAACAAAAGAACGGTTCTTCCGTATTTACAAAAGAACCGTTTCTACTATTATATTATAGGATTATCTAATCAACTTTTACCTTTACTGTCGAAGCAACATTTGCTACCACTTCGTAGCCTGCAGGCATCTCGGCTTTTGATCCGGTAATACAACAAGCAGGCATTGTAACAAATAAGAAAAGAATTACAGAAAGAGCTGTTCTATTTTTACCTTTTATTTCAAAATTACCGTTCTGAATAGGTATGACAGAGCCATCTGGCATTACTATTTCTGTAATTGATGCAGCCAGACGCCCACGAGTACCCCACCAGGATGATCTCTTAGCCTTAGTAACCGTAGCACTAACCATAGACCCATAAGGAATTGCCGTAACACCATCCACGTTGATATCACGCGATACTCTGAAATTCAATTTTTGGCCCTTATCAACATCAGCAGCCCTTACTGTGTTAACTGATTGGAAAGGAATCAGTGTACCAGCTTTGATTGTTACCTCTTTCTGTGCGAATGTCATAACTGACATACAGCACAATGCCAAACACAAGAATACTTTTTTCATAATGCAAATTATTTTAAGTTAATAAATAAAATGAATGCATGAAATACAAAGAATGGCGTGGCCATCCTTATGCACTTACCTAAGGGGCGAGCCTAGGATTTGGAACCCCTCACTCCGTTTAAGAATGCTCCACGCCAAAGGCGTGTGCATAGCTATTTGAAGTGAGGAAATGCCACCAGTGGCTTTTCCCTTTTGCCGCATATATCGAACTATTCCAAATAAGTTTCCTAGGCTTCTTCGGTAAGTGCGAAATAATAAGCTTATGCATCTGGTCACAGGATTTCTCCCCTGTTACCAAATGCAAAGATATGAATTATTTATGAAACAAACAAATTTTAAACCGAAAAAATGAATTTCTTCTTAAAAAAAAGTTAATACCCTCAATTGGGTGCGTTAACACTAAAAATATAACTCATAATTGGGTCTTGAACTTTTGTGGGTCCAGAGGGTTCTGTGCTTACAAAGTGTCTAGATACTTTGTGAGGTTTGAGGAAAATTGTGAACATTTGGATTTCCTATAGTGAGAGGTAGGGGAATAGGGTATTAAGGCAAAAACTTGCAAGTATTAATAGTAGCAATTGTGAGAATTAATGCTTGTAAGTTTTTCTATTAATTTGGTCTACTTACGCGCCATTTAGAGAAAAGCGAACTGACCAACATTTTTCTTAACAAATCTTGGTGGTCCACGTTTTCTGTAAAATGGGGTTTGTTGCGTTGCAATGTTGCAATAAGCACCTTCCACACATACAGAAACTACCTACTGGATAGTGTTTGGAATATTATGATAAATAGAATTGTTGTTTTATGTGTATTATACTCCTTCATGCAACGTTGCAACGCAACAACTGCATGGAGGAAGTCAAGACATTGCGTGCATGTACGATATTTTCATGACGCATTTCTAAGACTCTCTTCTCAGGCCATACTGAGCAACTTTTGCGGCATAGGCAGGTAGCAAAATTTTCATAGGCAGGGAACGAGTGTTTCCTAGGGAGGCTCGAAAACAAGTATTATTCAAGCAGCATTTCAAGGTGTTCGATTTTGTAATAAAAAACGAGGATACTGCAATCCCATAGCGAGAATAGTTCAATCTATGAGATTGCAGTATTCTGTCTATCGGCAAGTTTTAGTGCCGATTTCTGCTGCAAAGATACGATTTTTTGCCGATACCGGCAAGAAAAATGGAGATTATTTACTTTTTCTTGTAGATATCAGTTTGGCATGATGATTGTTTTGAACCAATCTCTCATGACCCCATGGAATTGGTTTTGAGAGTCGCAGATGAGGATAAGAAGCTGGCGACCATCAGCGAGTTTTGGTCCTACGCAGATGCCTTCGTAGTTAGCAAAATTATGGCACGTGATATTGAATCTCGTGCGGAACGTTGTCAGCAAAGATTTATTCAACAATTCGCCAGGCTGTTGCTGAGTGGGATTAACAACATATAGTTTGACGAGACAATACGAGCCAATCTGCTTTTTGGGGAAATACAACTCTCGTTCGAGCACCACAATCCTACCATCATCGAGTGCGGCCAAACCTCCGACTCCCATAATACTGGTGCCTTTGCGCTTTTTGACAATGGCTGAATCTGTCTCATACCAATACTGCTCTTTGGGCTGCAAGTCATCACCAAAAGACTGAAAGCGCAGACGGTTCT
>JAEEGG010017315.1_pt1 | contig 14831 bp, 13 predicted proteins | sample 9134161 | NCBI WGS metagenome assembly JAEEGG01 (sample SAMN16246543, study PRJNA631951) | gut metagenome | biome: gut microbiome; feature: rumen; material: CR-attached | host: Bos | place: Iran: Karaj | collected 2018-10
GAAATCTGGGAGGAAATCTTATGAGGAAATGAAGTGGGGCACAGATTGATGAAAATTACGTGGCACTAAGGAAAGCAGAAAGGCTCTCCAAGTCCTTGAATTCATATATCTTAGCGTTGCCGACGCCACGAATTCGTTCTCGATTGCGGCCCTCGCGCACTTTTGTCATCATTGTTGCAACATCCTCATTCTGGTTGATGAAAGTGAAAGCCTTTGAAGGTATATCATCGATGATGTTGCACACCTCGTCGGCAAAAGAGCGAGACATGAAGCTGACGCCCTCAAAGTCGAGAGTAACCTCGTCGGCTTTTTCATCAATGCTCGAACGCAGTTCTGAGGCTCTGGAGCGAGTGAAAAGGTCTGCGCTATATATGTCGTATAATTTAATCGTTTGTTTCATATCTTCGTGTTTTTATTCTAAATAATCAATATAATTGAAGTCATCAGGCAGTACAATAGGGATACGCATAAGAATGATGGTGCCATTCCATCGGAACAAATTCTTTAGGTCGATATAATAGTTGGCTCCATTTTCATATCTGTGGAATGCGCCACCTGAGAGCATAAAGAATGCACCTTTCATGCCATTGACCAACATAGCTTTAGAGGTTGAAATGCCATAGCCTCGATTTTCTGCCTCGGGGCGATTCTTTGTGGAATATCCTTCATTGGCTAGTTTCAACGCTTCGGCCTCGTTCCCGTCTATTTCTTCTTGATAGAGCCCTGCTTTTTCGAAACTACCAGCAATTGAGATGCCAGTATCAGCTATACAGAGATTAATAACGCCCTCTTTTGCTGAATATTGCGAAAACAAATAACCACAGGGACTTTGAGAATGCTCGTATATATTGTCTAAAAGTTCGCTAATCAGATAACTCAGCGAAGAATTACCTTTCTGACCTATTTTCGTTTGTTTCATAAGAATAGCTTTCATTATGGAACCAAACGCATCTTTATTTGCATTAGTCATTGCAAAACTACACAGAGGGAGATAGGTCTTGTTGGTATATTTTTGCATCACAGCTTCAACGTCCTCTCTTTTTTCATGGTCAAAATAGAGCATTCGATCAAAACAGATGCTATTCAAATAGGCTTGAATACGCAGAGATATGTTAATGCATTTGATGTCTTTCCCTATTGTGTTTTTGTAGATGGCCAATGGAGCAAGAAAGAATGGATGCAGAAACGTAACATCAGCAAAGTCCCATAGCACAGCATCGGCTGCTTCCGTTTCAGCTATTACTCTAATCAAATAGTTGAAGCTGTAGCCAATGCGCACTTCTTCAGTTGCATTTGGAATCCTTACTATTCTATTGTTCTTCATAATGGATGAAATTAAACATAGCGAACATGGAACGGGTTTTCGTTACATTCTACCACACTTTTACGCTGCAAAGATAAGACGAATAATCGAAATATCCAAATTTTTGATTAAAAAAACTTTTGGTTCCTCCACCAGACTTTTTTATTTAACGTTAATGACCGTGTAATGGACCGTTAATTATTCGTTAATGATATTTTTATGAAGATGAAAAAAAACTTAGAAAGGTGTAGGTGCTGAGCACCAGTGCTTAGACTTAGTGTATGACATCTGTGAGAGCGAGCTCTCTCATCTGCCCTACCCTAATTCTAAGCGCACGGCCTTGCTGCCGTGCTACACCTTTCTAAGAGAAAAAGACTCCAATCCTTGGAGTAGAAAAAGGCTGACGCCAGAAAAGCCGTCCGGATCCCGAAGATTATCAAAAAAGATGGAAAATATTGGCTATATTCTATCATAAATAATTAGAAAAAAAAACTTTGAAAGGTGTAGGGACTGCGTCCCCGATGCTGACAAGCGCTACGGATTCAACGGATTAATTTGGTCGGGCTGATAATCTGTTTAATCTGTTTAATCCGTAGCGGTTCTAAATAGAGTTTTTCCACTTAGTCAACCTTCGTTCGATTTCCTTTTTGGGTAAACGTTGGTTGATGGAGTTCAGTCGCTCTAATCTATCAGCAGCAATGGAAGCTGGGATAATCGAAGCATCCACTAAACGGTCAAATATATAGAGTACTCCTCTTACTTCTATGTTTCTTTCTTCAGCTTTACTACGAAGGCACCTATCACCAGTTATCATTTTAAATCCATTCTGACTACAATAGTACAGTAAAGAACAATCCTGTATAGACAAATGTGCCTTTATACTTTGCTGCAAAAGAAGCAATTGGAAAATTTCATCGGGAGAAAACTCTTTTACAACTATTTGGGCTTTGAAAGGGTCGATCTTTTGTTTTTGCTCAGGAGCATTGATTTCGGATAATACCATATCTGTCGTATGCACGGTCCAAGACATAGAGAAGAATGCTTCTAACAAATCCACTGTGCAAAGATCAATGAAGATGTTTGCATCACATACAACGATGGACTCTCGTACTATCATCTGTTCGCTCATACAATATTTATATTATTATGAACATCTTCAACGGATACTCCCAACAAGGCGGCAGCCTTGGATTCGGAGATCAAATCGCGGATAACAGCCTTATATACCAAACTTTCGAACCTTTCAGTCGGTTTTTCTATAAATCTACTCCTGTCGGCATAATCCTTAAAGGACTGACTTTGGTTCTTACGAATGTAATAGTATCTATATCTGTTTTCGCTTATCAAGTCCAATTGGTGGGCCTTCATTACCAAGGCATCAATCGAAATACCATAATCCTGCTGCAGCAGACAGAGTTCTGAAAGTGACATCTCTTTAAACTCACGAGAGAAAACAGACTCTACGACAGCCGTTGGTATAAGCATCTCAGAAGCGAATGCGTTACAATAAGTTTCCTTATTATATTCAGACACATCCTTTGAGAAATATTCATTAAATAATAGATGAGCAAGTTCGTGCAGCATCGTCAATCGACGGCGCTCCACAGTCTTCTTCCCATTCACTACAATGACTGGATATTTTTCGTTGATAAATCCACTCAACCCATCAAAGCCATAGGGCACCTCATCCAAGGGAATGACCCTAATGTGCTTTGCTTCAAGCAATGATTGTACATTAGCAATCGGAGCATCGCCCAATTTCCATTCACGACGTAGAGCCTGGGCACGCATCCACATGTCACTTATGGAGTTGATGGGTGCAGAGGACACATTTACAAAGAACGGTTCGTTAATACCTAGGATGTCCTCAATCTCCATATAACGTTCAATACGATCATGAATCTTCTCTTTCAACGAAGCTTCGTCCTTGGCACTGACACTTCTTTTACTACGGAAAGACACTTCAATTTCCTTCATATCGAAGGCATAAGGACGGAAGAAATAATCAAGGTCAACTGACAACGCTTGTGCTAGAGAGATAAGTATGGTGCTAGAAGGGAGCATCTTGGCATTTTCGTACTTTGAAATAGTTTGTTTGCTCACAACCCCACCCATAGCCTGGCTCAAACCCTCCATTGAGAGCTTGGCCATCACACGAGCGCTCTTTAGGCGCTTTGCAAAAGTTTCAAGTTCGTTTGCCATAATTTATTATGTTTTTTGTGGGACAAATATACATAATTTTTATATATTGTCAACTAACAAGTGACAAGAATAAAGATTTAATCAAAAAATTTCAACATAATTATAAATTTTGAAATGTATGGATTGCATAATTACGAATTGGGAGATTAATTCGGCTTGTCCCCCTAACATAAATAAGAAAAAAACTATTGAAGAAGATAGGGACGATGTTCCCTATAAAATCATATAAGAGAAAAAGACTCCAATCCTTGGAGTAGAAAAAAGCTGACGCAGAAAAGAGACCATCCGGATCCCGATTCTTTTTTTCAAGAATTTGAGAATTAATTAAGAAGATGAAAAATGGATTCAAGAAGATGAGCCAGCCTGATGGCTGTCTTGATGATTAGCTTGACAGCATCATCTGAAAGCGAGCTTTCATCTGCTGCTCTCAATCGAATCATCACCCCTAAAGGGGCTTCATCTTCTTGAATCGAAAATATTCTTGAAAAATAAGGTTCTTCTTCAATTTAGTTGAAAAGTAACGGTTCTAAGATTAGCTTTCTCTTGATCAGTTCAAGCCCGGCCCTGCCATACATAAGGCGTTTAACTGCCTTTATCTTGTTGACGAATCCCTCGACGATACCATTTGATATGGGATAAAGAATACAGTTCTTGACTGCGTTGATATCTGCCTTGATGCCCGAAACGAAACGCTTCAGCTGGCAGATGGAGGAATTCTGGAATTCCCGGATCCAATTGTCCAGTTCTTCAGGGATTCCGTCTTTAAGGATATGACAGAAACTGAAAGCAGCCTTGTATAGCGAGGCAAACCACTCCAGTTTCTGCAGATTCCTTATGAGCCGGGTCTCTTCAGGCGAAAGTTCCTTGCCGTGCATCGCATGTTCCAGGATTCTTCCGATTGCCCGCATTGTCAGCAATGGGCTTTTCCTGGATTCTCGTGGTCTCTTCTGCCGAATCTGGAGCATCCATCCCTTTCGTCGGAATTCAGTCAGGTACTTGAAATGGCTATAGAGGGTTGAGAATGTCTTGTAGGGGTATAGCTCCTTGTTCTTTCGCAGGTCGTTCCTGTATATGTCAAGAAGGCTCCTTCCTTTGGCAAACTCCGCCTCGACGAAAGGCTCCAGCGTTGACAAGTCAATCCTTTTGCTGCCCTTGCGCACAGGTAGGACCTCGTTCCTCATATACAATGATACGGTATCAATGTATATGCCTGTTTCCCTGGTAATTGCATACCGGTTCATCCCTTGGGACTGAAGGACCTTGACCTGTTCGAACTTGGACTGACGGCTCGCATGCTTGCCATTCGAGGTGTCCTCCGTCTTGCGTTCCCCCAGAATCAGTTCTCGGTATTCCTCGTACTTCTCGCTGATGATGCTATAGGTGCACTCCGACATGTTCTTGATCAGATGGAAGCAGTCAGCCACTTCCGTAATGCATCGTTTTGTATTGGCAATTGCTGAGGAATACGCGCTTGCGCGGTCACGACTTACCAGTTTTATTTCCGGATGCCCGTCAAGCCACTTGTGGAAGCTTTCCTCCTCCCGATCCGGAAGCATGTCGACGATCCTGCCTGTGCCGAGGTCGACAATCACACTGCCATAGGTGAGTCCCTTTCGGAATGCCCAGTCATCTATCCCGATGCGTTCCAGGGACGGATATGAGGGGAGCGGCATGCGGTGGATGTCTCGCAGTACAGTGGAGCTGCTGATTGGAATGCCCATGATGCCCAATGTGCGACTGGCGGTATTGGATGACCCTGTCAGACCGGCCCTTGCGACGGTCACCTCGCATCTGCGGCTTCTCCGACGGTATCTGATGATCTCATTGCCCGGTTGTTCGGCAAAGGTCTTCTTCCCGCATTCGCGGTTCTTGCAGAAGAACTTGCGCATCCAAAGGTGGAGTACGGTCCGTCGGCCAAGGATGGGGAGATCAATCACGGTACGGAAATACCTGCTGTGCACCTTGTGGCTTATTGTCCCACAGTAGGGGCAGACGCCATAGTCCAAAGTGCTTCTGGCATATATGTGGACATCCTTCCCGATGGTTTCCACAGACTCTATCACGAGTTCTGCATCGGGATACAGGACAGACAAAGCAAGACGATCCTGTGAAGATTTCTCGAAGAATTCTTGGATATCTCCATTTTTTGCAGTATCTTTGCGGCCGTTAGGATATTTCATTGGTTCGCATTTGTGCCTGTTCGGCATGTTTTGTAACTTGTTTTTGGCGATACAAAGTTACTGAAAATTAATGAAATATCCTAATTTTAAATGTTAATAATTAGCTGATTATTAGTTAATTATTGCAAAAATATCCGGCATATTTTTCACTGCTAAAATGAAGAGAAATCACAAGATTTCCCAGGCTTATGATGTGGATTATCATATCATGAAAGCTTATAGAACCAAGATGTCAAAGAACGTATTGTTTTCAACTAAATTGAAGAAGAACCAAAAATAATTAAAAATATTGGCTATACCCCCACTCTATACAAAAAATTCTGATTGACCGAGTTTTATTGCCTGCGGCAAGAAATCTGGGAGGAAATCTTTTGAGGAAATGGTTGGGTCAAGGATATGTAGGGACAAGCAAATTATTTCCACACTAGATTTCCCCCTTGATTTCTGCTCGAAGAGCATAACACGTGTTTTATAGCTTGCGCTAGAAATCATAGAGGAAATCTTTTGAGGAAATGAGGTGGGACACAGATCGATGAAAATTACGTGGCACTTAGGAAAGCTGAAAGGCTCTCCAAGTCCTTGAATTCATATATCTTAGCATTGCCGACACCACGAATTCGTTCCCGATTACGGCCCTCGCGCACTTTTGTCATCATTGTTGCAACATCCTCATTCTGGTTGATGAAAGTGAAAGCCTTTGAAGGTATATCATCGATGATATTGCACAACTCATCGGCAAAAGAGCGAGACATGAAACTGACGCCCTCAAAGTCGAGAGTAACCTCGTCGGCTTTTTCATCAATGCTCGAACGCAGTTCTGAGGCTCTGGAGCGGGTGAAAAGGTCTGCGCTATATATGTCGTATAATTTTATCGTTTGTTTCATTTCTGTGTGAGATTTGAAAAAAGGTCTTACGGTTATTTCAGGAACCACTTCCATGCCGGGAGGATGCGAACTGTTCCCATGTCGTCACAAACAACCTCATCCTGGTCATAGGTGACAATCGTTCTATTCAGGCAGCCCGTGACAGAGGCTGCTTCGCGAATGCCTCCGAGTTCGCGGTCGCGAGTTTCCTTGTCTTTCATGCCCCAGCAGACCTGGATAAGTTCGTTTACACCTATTCCCGTTTGGATTACGAAATCGCACTCCTTCTCTCCCAAATAATAACAGATCTTCTGTCCCTCGGGAAGATTGCGCAACAGGTGGAGATATACTGCATTCTCGAACAGGATGCCTACATCCTCACGACCTGAGAGCAGAACAGATTGTCGCAGACCATTGTCAACGCAATAATATTTTGGGAGTGCACTCGTCTCCCGCTTGTACGATGGGTCATACTTGGTGACTTTATACAACAAGAAGATGGAGCAAGTCTTTTCGGCTATGCCATACAAATCGTCTTTGGTTACTTTCCTGCCTTGCGAACGCATATCGTTGTAAATGGCATTGATGGATGCAGGTTTTGTGATTCCGGACATCAGACGTTTGATGACATACTTGACTCTTTCGGAGTTCGACAATTTGTATCGATCCATCAGATCCCTGAATATCATTGCATTGAAGTAACCTTGCAACAACTTGTCCTTCATCACACGACTTGATTCCAACACGACTTCCGGATAACCACCTTCATGGAGATAATCGACGAAGATCGTCCTCAGTCGAGCCACATCCTGTTCCAGTTGACTATCAGTGCGCACTTCCTTAAACTGACAATACTCCTTGAAGGACAAGGGATATTCCTTATACTCTATTGGCCAGCCACGAAGTGCCGTATTCAACTCCTCGGACAACATGATACCAACTTTCCTAAAATAAAGGAAACAATCGGACAAAACTTTCCTAAAAAAAAAGAAAACCCGCGAAATTTTATATTATAAACGATAATTTGCCATCTTGTATTTGCAAAAGAAGATGAAAAAAAACACCTCGACCAATTAAGAACACGAATCGCACGAATTGACACGAATGAACTAAGAAAAGACGAAAAATGAGGCATAAGGATAAGATGCGCTTGATAGCGCCTCTGGTGAATGTCTCAGAGATGACATCTATGAGCGAGCTCCTATCTGCCATCTCTTAGGTATCCACCACCCTATCGGGTCATATCCTAATGCCTTAAAATCGTTTCACAGAAAAATATTTTTAAAAATATAGCCTGTCCCCTATCATAATCATATAAGAAAAAAAAAACTTTGTAAGGTGTAGGTGCGGAGCATCAGGAGACCCTCTCGGTCCTCCGCACCCCCTCTATCCCCCGCTTCTCCTGGACGTGACTGAAAGGAACAACAGCGGGGGCTGAATACCTTAAAGGGGGATGGCTGGCTAGTCGCGAATAAGGGCACACAGAAACCACGGAAACCACAGAAAGGGTGGCATCAACGAATATTTCCGTGAGTTCGGTGAGCTCTGTGTGGGATTAAAAGGGCACGCGGATTACACAGATAGACACGGATAATCAGTGGGTCCGAAATAGGCACACAGAACGCACAGAAACCACAGAAAGGGTGGCATCAACGAATATTTCCGTGAGTTCGGTGAGTTCTGTGTGGGATTAAAAGGGCACGCGGATTACACAGATAGACACGGATAATCAGTGGGTCCGAAATAGGCACACAGAAACCACGGAAACCACAGAAAGGGTGGCATCAACGAATATTTCCGTGAGTTCGGTGAGTTCTGTGTGGGATTAAAAGGGCACGTGGATTACACAGATAGACACGGATAATCAGTGGGTCCGAAATAGGCACACGGAAACCACGGAAACCACAGAAAGGGTGGCATCAAAAAATATTTCCGTGAGTTCGGTGAGTTCTGTGTGGGATTGAAAACGATGTCAATCGTAATCCAAGAGCCATTTCCAGCAAGGGACGATCTCGATGGTGCCATGTTTGTCGCTGATGGTACCTTCTTCGTCAAACGTGATAATAACTCGACGTTTACATGGATATGCATTGGGCAATTTGCCAAGAGCGTCCACTTCGCGTGCCCTTGTGGTTTCGTCGGCTAATGAGTATGACGCCTGCACCGCAAGCTGCTCGCCTGGCACATAGAAGTCAACCTCGACATTCGAGTTGTAGAAATAAACACGCTCGTCATCAACGTCGTGTCCATACTTCCGGAATAAGGAAAGTGCTACAATGTTTTCGAGAAGAATGGTATCTATGTTCATCAACTGAATGGACAACAGTCCATTGTCGATGTAGTAATATTTGCAGACACTTTCTTTTTCCTTGAAGGCCGAAGCGATGTTTCTCAAACGCAGCAGCAACCATGCGTCTTCTGAATATCCGACGTAATTGGAAACCGTCGGGACACTTACCTTTCCTGCCACACTCGATAGGATCTTGGCCAAACGATTGTATGAGATGGGTTGCATGATGCTCTCGGCTATCTTCTTTGTCAGAAGCTGGAGCAGCTTGTGGTTTGCGATACCGTTTCGCTGTGCGATGTCGCCCAGGTAAATCTTTTGAAAGACGCTGGAAAGATAAGAGCGTTTGACCGGCAAATTGATCGATTCGGGCAAGCCGCCCCAGGCAAAGTAGTCGCTGTATGCTTTCATGAAACGTGCCTTCGACTCGGTGGCTACAAGAGACAATTCATCATGCGGGATACTGAGATAGTCAAGGTACTCCTTAAAGCTGAAAGGATATACTTCCACCGGAATATATCGGCCTCCCAGATCAGACATGATTTCCCTTGAAAGCATCTTTGCATTGCTGCCGGTGATGAAGACACTGTACTTCTTGTCGGCAAGATTACGCGCGAACTTTTGCCAACCGTCGACATTCTGTACTTCGTCGAGGAAAAGCATCGGTCGTTTTCCATACATCTCCTGGTGACATTCCAGAATGAGGTTGAAGTCATCGGCCGTGAAACCTTCAAGACGGCGGTCCTCAAAATCGAGATAAAGCATATCTTCCCACCCATGTCCATCGGATAGCATCTGGTGCATTTTCTGGAACAGCAGGAAAGATTTTCCCGAACGCCTCACGCCTACAAAGATCTGCAGAGGAAATGAATCCAGGTCATAGTTGCGTGGAAAAATGTTGTATCGCTCGACATCTTTCTGATTATCGAGCATTACTTGACGCAGTATGTTTCTTGCTATTGCCATAAATTTTGCCGTTTTATTAAATGATATTTTATAAAACGATGCAAAGTTATAAGTTTTGACTTAATAAAACAAGAAAATCACATTGTTTTTGATGAAACCTAATATACTTGGAGAATAATGTTATCTATAGTTTGCATTATTCTCCAAGGATATTTATTATAAGATGAAAAAAGCTGATTGTCCGATTATTATTGCTGGCGCAAGAAATCTTTGAGGAAATCTTAGGAGGAAATGAGGTGTGGTCAAGCTTTTGTAGGGTCAAGCCCCCATTTCCACACTAGATTTCCTCCTTGATTTCTGCTCGAAGAGCATATACAAAGGGACTTTAACGTTAATGACCGTATAATGGACCGTTAATTGTTCGTTAATGAATATTTGAAAGAAGACAAGAAGATGAAAAAAAACTTAGAAAGGTGTAGGTGCGGAGCACCAGGTGCTGTGAGGCATTGTGTACAACTGTGAATGCAAGCATTCTCACCTGTACCCTATGCTTCACAGCGCACATCAAGGATGTGCTACACCTTTCAAAGAAAAAAAGAGCTCCTATCTTAGGAGCTAGAAAAAAGCCTACGGCAGAAAAGAGACCATCCGGATCCCGGTTTTTTTATCAAGAATTGGAGAATTTGAGTATTTATATAAAAAGATGAAAAATGGATTTGCAATGATGAGGTGGCTTCGATAAGCCACCTCATCATTGCAAATCGAAAATAATCTTGGAAAATTTTAAAAAATATTGCTATCCCTCTTATGGAATAAAATTCTGTTCGACCGAACTGTATTGCCTACTTCTCATAATAACCCTTATTGCTATACTGAGACCAACGGAGATACATTTCCTGGTAATGATCCTTTATGAATTCTGAAATCTTGGCAATCTCACGATCATTGAGTATGCCACGGTTACGAACGACAGAATCGCCATTACTCTTCACAAAGAATTTGGCAGAACCGCCCTCTGTAAGTTTACTATCACTAGCATGGACATGCATACATTCAACAACGCAGAATGATGTAAAATACAGGTAATATCCTGCTACCTTGAAATCATAATATTTGGGCATAACTCAGTCCTCCATGTATTTAAGGTTCTGTTTCAAATAGCGACTTGCTATGGAGAGTTCAATGTCATCCATAGTAGTCTCCAAAACTTCTCCATCCATACTAAACACGACCGCCTTGTCCGGGTTGTTAAGGTTGAGCACTCGAACACGACTATCCTCTCGAATGAAGGCATAACCATTGACAATAACGTCAGCTCTGTCGGCAATAGTCTTGATGTCAAGCATAATCTACACGTACACTTTTAATAGGTTTGAGAAATGCAGCGGAGTCGATATAAAGATCATCAAGGATTGGCTTGAGGTCGATATACTCCTCTTCAGGCTGAGCATTGTGACGATATTTTGCCAATACCACTAAATAGCCATTGTCCCAATGCAAAACATCGACATACCGTTCCAGGCTATATGGTGCCTTGAAACGGATATGGCGACCACCATAACTGAAAGCTGTAAAGTTTCCAGAACTACTGAGAATGGCCTCATGACCATTGGATTGTAACTTGCTATTTCCTATCATATTGAATATTGCTTATATCTTCATATATTGCACTGCAAAGATAGGAGAAAATAATGAAAGAACAAAATAATGGATGAAAAAATAATCATAATGCATCATTTGGGAGAGTTTTTTTTGATTTTTATCTGCTTTTCGTGATTTTTTTACCACGAATGCGATTTGACACGAATGATTATTCTTTAACGTTAATGAAAGTGTAATTAGCCGTTAATTACTCGTTAATGAAAATTTGAAAGAAGATGAAAAAAACTTAGAAAGGTGTAGGTGCGGAGCACCAGGAGCTGCATAGTGTTGTCTGCATCTGTGAATACGAGTATTCCCATCTGCACTCAATCCTTTGCAGCGCACGGCTTTGCTGCCGTGCTACACCTTTCAAAGAGAAAAAGAGCCTCCGGACCTCACATACATTGTAATTATTTGCTGACGCAAGAAATCTTAGAGGAAATCTTAGGAGGAAATAATGACAAGCATGAGAATGTCCTGGCATTACGTGATCTAGTGGTATCATTTTTTCGAAAATAACCCCAATAGGTTTGTGGCGATTTCGGGGTCCTTGAATCGGATGAGATTATCCTCGGAGGAATGATAGCCTAGGATGTTGATGCTGCCATACCAGATGATTGTTTTGTCGATGATTGCGAGATGCAGGGAGAGGGTGCTGATTTCACACCTTTTGCTGCCAAATGGATGAGTTGTTTAGTTATCGGTGATTGCTGCCGGATTCTCACTTTGGGGCAGGATATGACAATGCTAAGTTTAGGGTTCGATATATCGGACAAGAATGGTGATTCGAAGTTATTGGCATTGTATATCACGTCGATTGTTGGGAAGAAACTATCGAATAGTTCGTTATTCCTAATAACATAACCGATGGATGCATAGCCCTTCAGACGCTTGCGATACATGGTCTCGCATACAGGAACGTGAATATCGATGTAGTCGTAGATTTGTACGTCCTGCTTGCCTTCGAACTCACGATGTAAACGACCAGCATATTGGGCTACAATGCCTTTCCATGAGACAGGTGACACCAGAAACAGCGTGTCGAGACGGGCGTAGTCGAAACCCTCACCAACATACTTGCCTGTGGCTACTATGACCAGTGGTTCAGTCGGAGGTATAGATTGCAGGAATTCCATCTTCTGACGTTTCTCCTTCGTACTCTCTGAGCCAATCAGCGAGATGACATTGGGACAATGTGGCTTTAGCAGTTCGGACAATGTGGCAACATGTGAGGTACGACTAGCCAATATGATGGGTGTTCGCCCTTCCTCCAATGCTTCGATGACATCCTTGATGATAAACTGGTTGCGACATTCATCTTCTGACAGTTGCTGTGCGACTCTTGTAAACGAAAGATTGCATGAAGATGATGGGATCCTGACCATCTTGACGAACAGGAGTCGCTGTCAACCCATAAACATAGTGAGCGTTGACAGTCTTCAAGACCTGTTCGAAGCTGACTGCTGACACATGATGACACTCATCGACTATCACCATACCATAATCTTTCACGAAGGGTTTTACTTCGTTGTCGGATATGCACGACTGAATCAAAGCAATATCGATGATGCCATGAAGACGGTTGCCTGCAGATGAAAGGGTTCCAATTGGCGTCGAACTCCTCCCCTGTCGGCGTTTTCCTCCTTTTATTTCTGGTATGGTATCTATGATCAAAAACTGTTCCAGTTTACGGACCCAGTGGTCGAGTAAGGCTTTGGTATGAACCAGGACCAATGTATTGACACCTAGTTTGGCTATTATACCTATAGACGCTACCGTTTTCCCGTAAGCGGTTGTTGCCGAGAGTACACCATTGTTTCCTGTCGTCAGACAATTGACTGCCTCTTGCTGACCCACCCTCAATTCGCCAATGAACTGGACAGAAATAGGTTTGCCATGATTCGTCCTATCATCGAAAATGTAGCGAACCTCCTTTTCTTGAAGCAAACTGGTGACGGCATCTTCGCATCCACGAGGCAGAGCCAGGTAATCGTCGGTAATATCTGCACATGAAATAATGCGAGGTGTATTATAAGTGGATAGACGCATGGCCTGTTTCTTGTAGAACTCTGGATTGCGGAAGGATGCAATGCGTCTGAGATGATTAAGAACCTTGGAGGACAGCTGGCACAAAGGGATGTATAGCAAATTGGCCCTTGTGATTACAATCTCTGAAGCGAAATCGGATTTCTCGATTCCTGAGGCAAGAGGCACTTCCCAAGGCTTGTTCTCACTGATTCTTGAAAGTTCGCCAAGAGTCTGTATGTGGGATGTCTGTTTCAGCAATTCATCTAATGCCAATTCGGATAATTTACCGACTTTCAGCAAATACTCCCATTGGTCGGGATATGGTTCGAAGTATTCGTTAACAAAAACGCTATTGCCATTCTTGCGCGCATTGCCCTGCAATGGCAAGGCTACCAAGTTGCCTAATCCTCCTTCGGGAAGGGTGTCCTGATTAGGGAAGAAACGATCGTAGGACTTGAAGCCTATTGTCCCGTTTCTCTCCATGGCCTCGGTGAGAATAGTATTGCCCAACCTACGAGCCTTGATGGCAGGAACCGGGCTTTCGAAGAATATCCAAACGTGGGCACCATTGCCAGAACGCGAACGCTCGACGGAACATGGAATATGCCAGCTGTTGCATACATCGGTAAATGCCAGCACATCATCATGATATCCATGTTCACAGTTCTTATCATCGAAGTCAGTGCATAAAAGATGACAGGTATTATCCTCGTTGAGCACATAGAGCCCTATCACATCCCTGCCTTCCTGATCTTTCCCTTCCAAATGACGATAGACATCGTCATCGGTGAGTGGTGAGAACTGTCGATTGGCGCAATCGGCACATTTCAGTTGTTTCTTATCGCATAACTGAGGATTCCATTCGTTTTCGCATACTGGCCGATAACCTGCCTTTCCGCTTGTCTTGCTGTACCATCTTCGAGCGAACACATCCTCACGGCCTTTGAATAAACTACGAAAGAGGATGACCTTCTCTTGAAGTGACAAAGTACGCATAGCTGTCGGTGCGGGTATAGGAGGTGCAACATACTCACCTAGCCGTTTGCGCAACTCTGCATTTTCGGCTTCTAATGCTTTGATTCGTTCAAGCAACCGTTGCCGCTCTTCTAACATTATCTGGTATTGTGTACGAAACATTGGATATGTGGATAAACTGTGGTTGGATGGGAGGGGTAACTGACTACAAAAGAAGGACTCAGACATGTCTGAAAGGAATAACTAGGGGGCAGAAACCATGGAGGTTAAGGGGCATATTTCTCTTTTTGCAACTGCTGATTCATATAACTGAGAATGCTGAAGAGTGGGATGTTTTCCATCCATCCTTGATCGATATAGGGCTTCATGGAGCAACGCAGGCCCTTGAGTTGTTTATCAGCATGGTCAATTGTGACAAATTGGGACAAAGACTTGCCCTTAACGTT
>JAEEGG010017317.1_pt1 | contig 14831 bp, 8 predicted proteins | sample 9134161 | NCBI WGS metagenome assembly JAEEGG01 (sample SAMN16246543, study PRJNA631951) | gut metagenome | biome: gut microbiome; feature: rumen; material: CR-attached | host: Bos | place: Iran: Karaj | collected 2018-10
TTCAGCCCTTCTCATGCTGGGCGGATGGCTGGAGAGAAATGGCGAATATGCCAAGGTCCTCAGCCTGTGTGATGATATCATTGCCGACGTGGACAATGAGCGGAAGCAGGGTGGAGGAGAATCCGGCATCAGCGAGGAGGTGGCCTTGCGGGTGAAAAGTCGTGCGCTGACGCTCAAGGGCAGTTGCGAGTTGAATATGGATCACCCCGACAAAGCCGAACAGTATTATCTGGAGGCTATTAACATCATGCTGGAAGGTGTGAAGCAAACCGACGACTATTGGGTGATTGACCCCTTGTTCATTGCCATTGGAGAGACGACAGAATTCTATCTTGGGCAGGGCATGCCTCAAAAGGCCTTGAAGCTAGTTGCTATAGGTGATACTGCTTTAGCCCGTCAGGAACGCTGTAAGGAATTGCCTGAATACGTTTATCAGATTCGCCACAATAACATTACTATCAACCAAGCCATGATTTACGCTGCCAATGGTCAGTTCGACAAGGCCGAGGCCCTCTATCAGAAACACCGGCAGTCTGAAAATCTGAAAGTATATGACCTCGGTGCTGAAGCCCGCTATCTGTCCATGCTTGGCAGTTACGACGAGGCTGTTCGCCTGTTTTTGCAAGCCGACTCGCTCTATTTGGCCCAAGGAGGCTCCATCACTACCGAATACATCAAGTACTACATGATGAACCAGTATGAGACCCTGCAGAAAGCCGGACGCAAAGACGAGGCACAGGCCCTTTCCGACCGTATGCGCCAGTTGGCAGACTCCATCCACATACAAGAACGAAAGATTGATGTGAAGCAGCAAGAGGAGATCCGCCAGAAAGAGCTTGAGATTGCCAACCGCCGTCAGTCGCTCATCATGCATCGCATCATCCTTGTTGCCGCCATCCTTATCTGTCTGCTCATTGTTTATTTTCTATGGCGCCTTCATCAACGTAACAAGGCTCTCCTTGAAAAGAACCGCCGTCTGCTGGCCGAGATGGAACAGCGCGAACAAGAGCAGCAACAGAATATCGAACTGTTGAGGGCCGAGCCCCAAGAAAGCCTCACCGCTGAGCAGCAACTCTTCCGTAGAATCTGCGATCTCATGGAGACATCAGACCATATTTACACCGAAGCCGACCTGGATCGTAGTCGTCTGGCGCAGCTCCTCGGTACCAACGAGCACTATGTCTCTGATGCCATCAGTACCTGTACCAATGGTAAGAGCGTAAACATCTTCCTCAACGAGTACCGTCTGCGCTATGCTACCCGTTTGTTGGCAACCACGAAAGATTCCATTTCGCTGATTGCAGAACTCTCCGGTTTCTCCCGCAGTTCGTTCTTCCGCATCTTCAGCGATGCCTACGGCATGTCGCCCTCGGATTATCGCAAGGCTGCAAGGAAATAACAAAATGCTCTTTTTATTAGTCTGTAAAAGAGAATTGGTCAATAATTGGAAATGAAGCATCGGATATCCCTCACACTTATATGTGCCGTGCTAGCCATGCTGGCATCTTGTTCTCATTGCGGCGATACGAAGGACGACGCGAAGGCAAAAGCTATGTGGCAGCGGTATTCCGAAGCCTACGATGCCAAGAACCTGAACCGCGCCCTGGCCGTCATCGACAGCATGGAGACAGAGAAGATTGTCTGTACGCCCAAGGCCGACCACCTGCGTGGACTCGTCTACGACCAAGGCTGGCAGATGCGGATAGCGGAGCAATTCTACAGGAAGTCTTATCAAGGCTATGCCTCAGACCCCTCGCAGGATTGGCACACCTATACCGACGCGGGCTATCGCTGGGCATGTCTTCGCTTTCGCCGGGGCGACACTGAGGGAGCCATGGACGTCATCGCCAAGTTACTGCCATTGGCAAAGGAAAACAAAGCGTTCCCCAAACATACAGAGTCAGCTTTGCTGATGCTCATGGCGGAAATCCAACTACAGTTGCACCAGTTCCATGAAGCACAACTCACGGCACAGAAAGCCTATGAGGCAAAACAAGAGGATACCCAAGATAAGAGCCGGACAGGGTGGGGTATGGCCTGGATCTGTATGAACATATCCACGATTTACCATACATCAGGTGACCTCGAAGGCGCACTGGCATGGCTTGACCGTAGCGCACATGGGCTCGAACGCGCTGAGCAAGAGCATGATGACTCGCTGCTGATTGAGGAATGGAAAGGCCATGTGGCACTGCAGCGTGCGCTGCTCCTACAAGAATCCGGTCATACAGCCGAGGCTTCCGCAACATATGCCGCCATCCCACGTAGCCGACTGATGGAGCCCAATGCCTACAGAGAGGCGGCCGAATATCTGATGGCAGCTGGTCGCTACACCGAGGCTGCCTACTGGTATGAGCAACTCGACAGTACCTATCTGGCTACCGACGGTGCCAAGATGACCTTCGACAACATCGCCGACCGTCTTTCTCCCCGCTACACGGCCTACCGCAAGGCTGGTCGCAACGCCGATGCATTGCTACTTGCCGACAGTGTCAGCGCTGCCATCGACTCTGCCCTTGTCTGGCAGAAGCAAAACGATGCGGCCGAACTGGCTGTTATCTACCAGAGCCATGAGAAAGAACTGGCCCTGAACGATGCTAAAAGTGAGACGCGCATCCATCGTGTACTGCTTGCCGCTGCCATCCTTGTCATCTTGCTCATTGGCTACTTTCTTGTGCGCGTACGTATTTATAATAAGGAGCTCCTTGAGAAAAACCGCCGCCTGCTGACTGAGATAGAGCAGCGCGAACAGGAGGAGCAGCAGACCATCGTGCAGCTGAAAGCGGAACCCCAGGAAAACCTTTCAGCCAATCAGCAACTCTTCTGCCGCATCTGCGACCTCATGGAAGCTCCGGATCATATCTATACCGATGCCGACCTGGACCGCAACCGCCTGGCTCAGCTCCTTGGTACCAACGAGCGCTATATCACCGATGCCATCCGTCATTGTACCAATGGCAAGAGTATAACTGCCTTCCTCAACGAGTATCGCGTGCGCCATGCCGCCCACCTGTTGGCCACCACAACAGATGCCGTAACTGTCATTGCCGAACTCTCCGGCTTCTCCCGCAGTTCGTTCTTCCGCATCTTCAGCGATGCCTATGGCATGTCGCCCTCGGATTATCGCAAGGTAGCAAGGAAATAACAAAAATTGCCCATTTTATCGGAAAAAGTAAGCCTGGCAGCTCTGTCGGGCTTACTTTTTCCCGTTTTAAGACTTTTTTTTCCTACCATGGGACTATTGTTTTCTGAAGACAGCCTATTTTTGCAACCGAAATCAAACAAACAATGTGTATGGAAATATCACTAATATTCAAAATAATGACAATGAAAAGAAATCTTATGACGCTCGCAGCCGTCCTTTGCTGCGCAATGACCACAGTGTTCACCGCCTGCACCGACGACGACAACTCTGTGAAGCAACCAGAGACGAATCCTGACGACCAAACGGCATACACCGAGAAGATGGTGCCCGTGAACCGTGACGGCAACAATAGTGGCACCGTGGCTATCCGTTTCTACGAGGATATGCCCTCAGTACCCTACATCTCCGTGGCCGATTTCCAGGGTATCGTGGTACCTGGCACAACGGTCAGTGTGACGAAGACGGGTACAGGCACCTATGAACTGAAGAATGCCGGTGGCACACTGACGGTGAGCACGGTGGCTGAGACTTGTGCTTTCGATGATTTCCTGGGATTTACCAACCAGATGGGACTGGTGCAGGCTGGCATGGAGAATGGTTACTATGACGGTCTTCCCTATGTACGCTTTAACCATCAGACGCTCAGCGGCGGTTCACCAGCTGTGACCTTCGACTATAGCACCTACGGCATCAACCTGCGTGCCGACGACTCAGCGGTCTATTTCCCCTTTGCCACGCTGGCCGACCTCTATGCCGACCTCTATGGCCACAATACCGTTTGCAACGGCGAGAAGGTGGTCTATGACAGTAAAGACGATAATGGGGATGATGGCATCGGTGGTCTGGATAGCGACTTCAAAATGGAGAATCTCATGAAGAACAAGGAGCGCAAGGCCGATATGGTTGCCTACAACTATGCCGAGCTCTGCTTCACCATCGATCATTTCTATGGCATGCCCACGGGTTCTGACTTCGAGAAATCCATCCAGGAGAAAGGTCTGGACAAGACGCTTGAGGCCGATGCTGACGGACAGACCGTCAAGCAGTTGCTGCTGTCAGCCAACACCGACGACTATGCCGACGGCATGTGTATGCTCTATGCCTACCTCTACGACGGAGGTCACACAGCAATATGGTATACTGAGCCCAGCGCGACATTCGCTGAGAAATATCCCTCGCTCTACAGCTATTATGATGAAAGAGTCACGGTGGACAGATATAGGAAAGGCCTGCAGTTAGGGAGTCTGACCCTTCCTTTGCGCGAGGCGTTCTTTGGCGACAATAGCACCTATCACAAGAAAGGAAATACCGCCATCTGTCATTTCGACAGCTTCTCGCACTCCGACAAGCAGGCATGGTTGGACTACTATCAGGGCAAGGGATCGCGCCCCACGCTGGCTACAAGTCCCGAAGACCCGATGACTATTTTCCTCGATGCACTGGAGCAGGCTGCTGCCGATCCTGAGGTGAAGAACTTCGTGCTCGACCTGAGTGTCAACACGGGTGGTTCGTCGGATGTCGTGATGGCTATGACCTCGCTGATGTACGACCAGAGTCTCTTCCGTGTCTACAACGTGCTCACCGGCCAGAAGACGGTGTGGTACTACGACGTAGACCGTAACTTCGACGGCAAGTATGACGCCCAGGACAAGGATGTTCACTACGACCTGAACTTCTGCATCATCACTTCACCCATCTCTTTCTCCTGCGGCAACCTCTACCCATCCCTCTGTAAGGATGCGGGACTGCTCATTGCCGGACAGAAGAGTGGGGGCGGCAGCTGCGCCGTCGGGGCTCACCGTACTGCCGACGGATTCTATTACCAGATTTCAGCAGCACGTGCCCGTCTGAGTGACGCGAACTGGCAGAACATCAACGACGGTATCACCCCGCATGTGACGATAGACTATGCCAAAGATATAAACGTCACATATGAGGGCCACGATTATACCCTATACTATTACAATAATTTCTGGGACTTTGACAACCTGAGCACCATTATCGGCGAGTATTATAAATAAGAATACTTTTCACGTTTTGAGACTTATTTTTCCTTCCGTGGGACTATTGTTTTCTGAAGACAGTCTAATTTTGCAACCGAAATCAAACAAACAATGCAATGCATATGGATATATCACTTATTCTCACAGTTGCCCTTGCCGCCTCCTTTATCGTGGTGGTGCTGGTGCTTGTGGCCATTATCATATACCAGCGTTGGCGTATCGGCGACCAGAACGTCTTCATTGAGCGCTTCATCCGTCAGAACGAAGAGCAGCGCCAGAAATTGAGAAAAGCAGGAATACTTTAGGAATCTTAAGTATATAACTAAATGATAAACAAGTAAATAAACCTGTAATTATGAAGTATCTCAGCAACTTCCGAATGGCGATGGCAGCCGCCCTGATGTGCCTGCCCATTTTCCTGACTTCCTGCGAAAAGGATGATGACGCTCCAGTTGTCAGCGACCTTGCCGGGAAAATCGTTGGCAAGTGGATGCTGGCAGACGTAAACGGCCAGCCATGCCCTACCAACGACAAGATTGTGCAGACCTTCCTCTCCGCGACAAAGGTGACGGAGAGTCTCTCGCAGACAAACTACTCCGACGACACCGACAAATGGCACACCTCGTTGGAGGGCACCTGCTCGATTGAGGGCAATAAGGTGACCATGACGTTCCTGCCCGAGACCGGAGTGACGACCACCTGCATCCTGAACGTCCAGTCCATCACCCCGGCCGAGATGGTGGCATCCACAAAGCGAACCACCATAGACAACGGACGCACCGTCTATGAGCAGGAGGCGAAGGTGCGCATGGTAAAGGTAGGCGCCGACCAGAGCCAGGCCATCCTTGGCCTGTGGGAAGGCCATGTGACCAGCGATAAGGGTTCTGAGTTCGACGACGGCGAAGACCACCGCTGGGAGTACCTTGCCGACGGCAGCTATGTCTACTATAGTAAAAACGCCGAAGGACGATTTGTGCCCGTAGAGAGTGTGCTCTCCCAGTACTTCGTCGACGGCACCCTGCTGTGCACCCGCTGGAAGAATGTAGGAGAGGGTGAGGAGGAACACCGTGAGTGGTGGGAGATAGCTGGCATTGAGAACGGTGTGATGAACTGGACCGCCCTGCGTCAGCGCCCCGACGGCACCACCTATACCGCCACCTTCCAGATGACCAAGGTGGAACAGTGGGTCGACCTTGGTCTGCCGAGCGGTGTGCTGTGGGCTACATACAACCTGGGTGCCAGTGCACCCGAGGAGTACGGCGACTATTTTGCATGGGGTGAGACCGCCACGAAGAGCCTTTACGACTGGAGCACCTACCGCTACTGCACGGCAGACGGTGACAGTCTGCTGACGCTGACCAAGTACAACACCTCGGAGGCCTACGGCACGGTGGACGGCCTGACCACCCTGCAGACCATGGACGACGCTGCCGCCGTCCGCCATACCGGCACCCGCATCCCAACCCGCGAGGACTGGGAGGAACTTTTGGAGAGCACCGTCACCGAATGGACCACGCTGAACGGTGTCACCGGTTATCGCCTCACTGCCCCCAACGGCCGCAGCCTCTTCCTGCCCGCCGCCGGCAGCAGTAACGGCACGGAACTGGTAGCCGCCGGCGAGTACGGCTTCTATTGGTCGGCCTCGCTCTTCACCGACAGCGCCGACGATGCGTGGAGCTTCAGCTTCTATTCTGACGACCACCGCATAGGCAGTTTCGGCTACCGCTCCGACGGCCAGTCCATACGACCCGTGAAAAACAAATAAGAAGCAACCAATATGAAAAGAGCAGTATTCAAGGATAAGAAGTAACCATAAAAAAGCAAAGAATATGAAAAAGATTCTATTGACGCTATTTGCCGTCTTTTTCTGCTGGGTGACGATCTTCGCCCAACAACTGACAGAGCAGGAGGCCATGGAGCGCGCCCTGCAGTACATCAACAGCAATAAGTCGTCGGCCAATGCCCGACGGATGGCTGCACCCGCCCTCAAGGGAAAGAAGAAGTTTACCCCTGCCAAAACCGAGGCCGGGAAAATCTATGCCTTCAACATGGAGGGTGGGGGCTACGTCATCGCCTCGGCCGACAGTCGCACCCTGCCTGTGCTGGGCTACAGTACCACTGGCACCATCGACTGGGAGCATATGCCCGAGAATATGCGCTTATGGCTGAAGCAGTATGACGAGGCCATCGCCACACTGGGTCACCGCATGGACTTTAAGGACGGAGATATGCGTAAGGCGGATGGAGAGCAGGTCAACAGGCGTGCCAGCCGTTCTGCCGTGGAGCCGCTCATCAAGACCCGTTGGGATCAGGACGCACCCTATTGGGATCAGGTGCCGAAGTATCAAGGACCAGAGTCGGATCTGCGCAATGAACAGTGCTACACGGGCTGCGTGGCCACGGCTATGGCGCAGGTCATGAACTACTGGCAGTGGCCGAAGTCGTTGCCCGACGGACTGCCGGAATACGATTATGTATTCGATGACCAAAACTACACTTGGCATATCAGTGCCCTCCCGCCTACGTGGTTCGATTGGGACTTGATGCTCAACGATTACACGGTTTGGAACGAAGATACAGAGCAGTACGACCTATTAGGAACTGATGAGCAGCGCAAGGCTGTGGCCACGCTGATGCGCTACTGCGGACAGTCTATCGAGATGATGTACGGCCCCAACGCCTCTGGTGCTTTTACCAATGACGTTGCCCCGGCTCTTGTCAATTACTTCGGCTATAATGCAGCACAATACGCTTCTCGCCGTTTCTTCGGCATCGATGAATGGGAAGGCATCATCTATGATGAGTTGGCTGCAGGACGTCCAGTTGTCTATTGTGGCTTCAGTGACCTAGGCGGCCATGCTTTCGTGTGCGATGGATACGATGGCAACGGCTTGTTCCATATCAACTGGGGCTGGAGTGGCAATGATGATGGCTATTTTTCGTTTGCCGTGCTCAATCCATATAACAATACCAGCCCGGGCAGCGGCAGCAGCGGTATTGGATTCTGCATCGAAGAGGGTGCCGTCGTCTATACCGATCCGAAGATGGAGCCGCAACCTGAATTGCGCCACGATTTCGGCAGCAGCTTCTATCAGTATATCTCTCCCTCTTGTAACAATGATAACATTGTAGAGTTTTACTATACATTCTTTGAGAGCTATGACGAAGTGGTTGATCACGCCTTGGGCACCATTGACTCTGAAGGCAATCTCTGCCCCTTGTTCATGGGTGATCCGAACGACAGCATCCTTCTTTCATATTATAAGGATTGTTTAAACAACTGGTACAACTTGTACAAGGTGGAAGTCGATTCAACGGTGTTCGCCGCCGGACAGCAAGTTACCCTATATCCCATGCTGAAATTCCGCCACCCTGGCGAGCAGTGGCAGGTTATTCCTCCGACAGAGCTGAGCCTGACCGCTGGCCGTGATGAGAATGGCCGCTTTTTCTTGTACTCGAACAAGGAGTTCTTGGACATGCAACTCACTGATGTCAGCATCACCAAGGGCACTGGCCGTCTGGATGAGCGTAGCGACCTCACCATCCGTGTCCGCAACAATGAGTCGACGGACTATACCAGGGAACTCTATCTCGTTCCCCTATACTTAGGCCACATCACGCCAGAGATGTACGATACTGCCCCCATCCTTGCAACGGGCGAAATGTTGATGTGCGGAGCCTATATCCCAGCCAATGGCGAGGCCGATGTTACCTTCAGTTTTGTTCCAGAATATGGCGGTACCGTGGTCTTCGCTGTTGAAGACGAGTGCAATGCGATCGGCGAACTGCCACTCGTGCTCAACAATGACACACTGGCTGACTATAATGACTATGTGGAGAACAAGAGCTACCTGTCGCACGAAGGCGACCAGTGGTACTGGAACGTTGAACTGGCCGACCGCATCGGTGTGAAGATGTCACACTGGATTCCGTCAGATAATCTTTACCTTTGCGTACGTCACTTCCTCGATAACAAAGAAGTGAAGTTCGACAGAGTCTTCACTGGCATAAAGGAATACCTCGCTGCTCTGCCCGATAACATCGGCAGCGGCAACTACACCTTCACCTACCGAATGCCGATTGAGGTCAGTCAGCCAGGTTCTTATTATTTCGACTCTTATATTGTCGAGGCAGCAAACCAAACGCTAATCAGCAATTGCTGTAATACGTATTATTACATCACCATCGCTGATCCGACAGGCATCCAAAGCCCCACTGCCGAAGACGTGAACAGTAAGTGGTTTGACCTTCAGGGGCGTCTGCTCAGCGGCAAACACACCCAGCGCGGCCTCTATATCCAGGGTAATAAGAAGATATTCGTCCGTTAAAAATAAGAATTTATGCAATCAATTAAAAAATTAAACCCGATGAAAAGAACCATTATTTTCCTGGCACTGATGCTGCCTTCGCTGGCCTTTGCCCAGTGGCGTGTGGGTGCCAACGTAGGAATGTCCTACAACCATCCTACCATTGACAAACAGTACATGACTGACCTTGTGTATAAGGACCGCAGTGGCGTGAACTTCGGTCTGATGGGGCAGTACGACTTCAACGACTGGCTGGGTGTGCGTGCCGAACTGGACTGGACGCAGAAAAACTATCGTCAGACGCGTCATGTCGTTGACGACCAGGACTACAAGTACACCAACAACTATCTCCTGATGCCCATCATGGCTTCGTTCGGCTTCGGCGGCGAGCAGCTCCGTGGCTTCTGCAACGTGGGTGTGTATGGCGGCTACTGGCTCAACAGCCATCGCAAGGGCACGGATTTTAATAATGTGTCGGACTATACCTACAACTTTGACGAGGATGTGGACTTCGACAACGACCGCGACCAGCGCTGGGACTGCGGCTTCGTGGGCGGTCTGGGACTGGAGTACCATTTTGCCCGTCACTGGGGTGCCCAGGTTGAGGCCCGCTACTACTACAGCACCACCAGCTTCCGCAAGGAGCAGCCTCACCTCAAGGACAAGCGCTACCACTCCACGCTGGGACTGCAAGCAGGAGTGATGTACTATTTTTAAGGGTAAAGTGAATAGTGAAAAGTGAAAAATGAAAGAACAATGAGAAACAAGATAATGATTTTAGGAGCTATGCTCCTGCTGGTGCTGGTCACCAGCTGTCGCGAAGAGAGCGACGCCCTGCAGAATTATGCCTTCAACGACGGACTGGCATTTGAAAAGGCACAAAAGAGTTATGCCGGTAAGTTCAAGGTGCTATGGAAAGCCCTCGACCAGAACTATGGCATCTGGGACTACGAACGTAGCCAGGGGGTTGACTGGGATGCTGTCTATGACGAGTTCCTGCCTAAGTACGAGGCCCTCGACAAGCGTGACGACGTTACGGACGAGGAGCTCCGCAAACTGCTCGATGAGACTGTGGCACCCCTGCACGATGGCCATTTCGTGGCTCAGATGCAGAACCATCTCACGGGTACTTTCGTTGCGGCCAGTCCCAGTAGGACGCGCCAGAAGGAGCGCGACGACTATGAGGCTAGGCAGAATACCACGCACGACCTGAGTGCCTATCTCCCTGCTGCGTTTGGCGGCACGGGCAACCAGATCCTGGACTATAAGGAGGCCGATACCCATACTGCTGATGCGGGTGAATTTGGCATTACCGTGAAGTATGCCCTCTTCAAGGAGAATATTGCCTACCTCTATTTCGACGGTTTCAATCTCTCGCCCTATGTCGTTGACGAGTATCTGCAGGAGTTGTTCGGCCAGAAAGATGCCATCACACAGTTTCTTGCCCTGGGCGTGCAGCAGACATGGAAGGCGTGGTATGACAAGGTGCAGCAGCTCCATGCCAGCGGCCAGCTCAAGGGTGTCATCATCGACCTGCGCAACAATGGCGGCGGCATGCTCAACGATTTCCAGTTCGTCCTGGGCAGCATGTTGCCCAGCGGAGGGTTCCAGGTAGGCTACTCGCGCTTCAAGCGTGGGGTAGGGCGCTACGACTACTCGCCGCTGTCACCCTTCAAGCTGAAGACCCTTGAAACAGCCCACGAGACCATCACCGAACCGATTGTCGTGCTTGCCAACTGCGCCTCCGTCAGCATGGCCGAGATGACCACCTTGAGCTGTCAGAGCCTGCCCAACGGCACATTTATCGGCAAGCGCACCCATGGCGGCGTCTGCTCGCTCGTCACCGATCCCTTTGTCTACTATCAGAACTATGCCGGTGTCATTGGCCAGATGAACGTGACTCCCGTCTTCCTCTACATCCCCCAGATGGTCACCTTGACCAAGGATAAGCAGATCCTTGAGGGTGTAGGCGCCACTCCCGACATCGAGGTCGATTTCAATGTCTCCCTCTACACCACCACCGGGCGTGACACGCAGCTGGAGCGTGCCCTCCAGTTCATCACCACCGGCAACTGATTCCTTTTTTGATGAATACTCAACGGCTCCCGAGGCACATCTGCCTCAGGAGCCGTTTTTTTATTGTTTTATCTTTTGTCCCGCAGAAATGGCAGATATAGCAGAAATGTTATTTGCTCTGGAAATATTGGTATGCGCCCCCTCTGGTGTAGCTGCGTGAATGCGCAGCTCTAATTTCTGCCATTTCCTTTATTTCTGCGGGACATAAACATTTCCTGATGAGGTCGTCAAGGAGTGTTTTTTGGTGATTTCATCGGTTTAGGTGTTAGAATTCGCGGAATTTTAACACCTAATTCTTGAATTTCTAACACCTACTCCGAATTTTAAACACCTTATTTCATAAGAAATGTGTACCTTTGCAGCCGTTTAGATACTTTCGTGTCCCTAAGGACACGCTTCGGCCATAGAAAATAAACATTAAAAATATATCCGAATATGAGACAAAAACCATTTAGATTGTTTTCAAGGGCGGCCCTCGCGCTGCTCATGATGCTGCTCACGACCACCACGGCGTGGGCAACGATTACGGGTAGCGGCACGCAGCAAGACCCTTACATCATCCACGACGCGAGCGACTGGAACACAGTTGGTCAGGACTCGAAGTATTACTACAATGACGGCAACCATGTGTATATCGAGTTGGATGCCGACATTGACTTCAACTGGAGCACTTTTAATCGTTTCGGTCAGAATCCCCAAGAGTCAACGCCTGGTTCCTGCTACATACACTTCGACGGTAAGGGGCACACCATCCAGAACATCAGCATGAACAGGGGGAGCAACAACTTCGCAGCCCCCTTCGGAGATCTGGCTACAGGGAGTACCATCAGCAATCTCACCGTGGCCAACAGTAAATTCACCGCTGACAGATGGGTGGCAGGCATCACCTGTAAAAACTCGGGTACCATCAGCAACTGCCATGTGGAAAGTACCGTCACACTCACGGCGAACACAACCAGTACCAGTGAGTATTGTGGAGGTATCACTGCCCAGAATGGAGGCAACACCAGTTCTGGCACCGATATCGGCACTATCACCAACTGCACCGTGGGAGCAAAGTTTGTTTTGGTTAACCGTCAAAACGAAGCACACTTCGGTGGCATCGTGGGCTATAACTACGGGGCGTCGCCCGTGAGCGGCAGCCTCTGCTATAGCACCGACGTCACTTCCAGTCTCAGCTATTTCAAAATCCTCATAGGAAGTTCTAACGGCAGCGATAATGTTGTCACCAACAATTACTACCGTCCCGTAGGCGATTACGGTCATGGCGCCCCCGAAGCCAGCACCACCCTTGTGCGTGCCGTTAGTGGCATCCCCAGCGGTGTTACCAGTGCTGATCTCTGCGTCAGTCATGGTGACTACGGCTACTTCGCTGCCAACTCTACCATCACGCTGACGGCTCCTGCCTACAAGGCCTTCAACAATGACTTCAGCGCCAGCGGAACGGGTTCCAGTTACACCCTGTCCGGCAACAAGACAAGCGCCACGGTGACCATTGCCTCTGCCGATGTCACCATCAATGCATCGCTGCGCAATTTCACCTATACCGTCACCTTCAAGGGTAACGGCTCTACGAGTGGCAGCATGAGCCCGCAAGGCTTTGAATACAGCATAGCACAGAACCTCACCGACTGCGCCTTCAACCGCACGGGCTACACCTTTGCAGGCTGGGCAACGTCGGCCAATGGCAACGTGCTTTACTCTGACGGAGAGAGCGTCAGCAACCTCGTCACTACCGACGGCGGTACGTTGGACCTCTACGCTAAGTGGACGGCCAACGAGTAGACCGTGACACTCGATGGTCAGAGCGCCACCACTGCCGGTACTACTGAGGTCACCGCCACCTACGACGCAGCGATGCCCGCCATCACCGTGCCTGAACGGACGGGCTACTCCTTCGACGGCTACTACACAGCAACCGATGGCGGCGGCACCAAGTACTATAATGCCGACGGCACGAGTGCAACTGCATGTAACATTGCTGAAGCCACCACGCTCTATGCTAAGTGGACGCCTATCACATACTCCGTAGCATTCGACGGCAATGGCAATACAGGAGGAAGTATGGATGCGCAGAACTTTACCTACGACGCTGCTCAGAACCTTACCGCCAACGCATTTACCCGCACGGGCTATTCCTTCGCCGGTTGGGCAAAGTCAGCTAATAGTGATGTGGTTTACGCCGACGGCGAGAACGTCAATAACCTCACTACTACCGACGGCGGCACGGTGACGCTCTATGCTAAGTGGACGATTAACGAGTACACGATTTCATTCGATACCAACGGCGGAACACCAGCCACCATCGATGCTCTTACACAGGACTACGGCACCGACATCAATGCACCTGCCGACCCTTCACGTGAGGGCTACGACTTCGCAGGCTGGAGTCCGGCACTGCCTGCAACAATGCCTGCCGATAACATCACGCATACGGCACAGTGGACCCCCATCACTTACAATATCACCTACGACCTCGACGGTGGCAGCGTGGCTACAGCCAACCCCACCACTTATAACATAGAGACCGAGACCTTTACGCTGATTAACCCGACGCTGAACGACCCATTGCGTCCGGGCTACAACTTCGTTGGTTGGACGGGCAGCAACGGCATAGCGCCTGAAACCACCATCACCATTGCCAAAGGCTCTACTGGCGATAAGAGCTATACGGCCAACTGGTCGGAATACCAATACGCCATCACCATCAATCTGAATGGCGGCGCATTTGAGCCAGAGGTGACAGTCCCCACTGGCTACAACGAGTCGAATGAAGATTTCGAAATCACATACACCCCTTCTCGTGATGGTTATAGTTTCAATGGTTGGGAGGTTACTGACACTGACATCCCTACAAATGATATTACCATCCCCGCAGGCTCTACGGGCAACCGTTCGTACAAAGCCACATGGATAACTAAAAATTATTGGATATCTTACGATCTGAATGGTGGTACAAACGCCGCTGGCAACCCCGACAAATATAACATTGAGACAGCGACCTTCACCATCAATCCTCCCACCCGCGAAGGCTACACCTTTGTAGGATGGACGGGATGGATATATGACACGCCGCAGACCACCATCACCGTACCCACTGGCACAATGGTCAATATGACCCTCACGGCCCTATGGAGTAAGGATTTCTCTTTCGTTTGGAGTGAGGGATCGGGAACCGAGAATGACCCCTATATCATCAGCAGCCCCACCGACCTCGACCAGCTGGCAACGATAGTCAATGCTGGCGAGCCCTTCTACGGCTACTATTTCAAGCTGGACCGTGACATTACCTATACTGGC
>JAEEGG010017321.1_pt1 | contig 14829 bp, 17 predicted proteins | sample 9134161 | NCBI WGS metagenome assembly JAEEGG01 (sample SAMN16246543, study PRJNA631951) | gut metagenome | biome: gut microbiome; feature: rumen; material: CR-attached | host: Bos | place: Iran: Karaj | collected 2018-10
TGATCCTGCACCTAGATACAACAGTTTATCTTCGTCGAGACTTACACGTGCCTGACATGCATCGGGAACTATGAGTATGTCCCCTGAGAAGAGGAACATTCCCTTGGATGCGACGATCTCCTTGCCGTTACGCTCAACCGAACATGCACCGTCCATCTCGACTATCCTGATGGTGCGGGTGCCGGGATCGACATCGCGGTGTGTTGCCACGCGGATCAGTATTATCGCTAATATGACCACAGCGCTTATGATTCCTATTGTGATTATTTTTTTCTTTTCCATGATTCCTCCGGGAATTGAAAGTTAATGATTTTTTGTCCTAATATTATAGTTTAAGAAAATAACGTATTCAATACATTTATTTGTAGAAAAATCCCGGATCATCATGTTGAAAATTTTGTAAGTGCTCACATTTTTTCTATGATCATATCAGTGAGTGCACCGGACAGAAGAGAGGCAGGATCTGCGTCCGGATCGATCCATGCATCGATCATGTCACGGGGCATCATAAGAGGCATGCGGTCGTGTATGGCAGCAAGTTCACCCACGGGATCACGGGTGAGGACCACAAAGTGAGGCAGACTGTCTTCCATACGGTACAGGCCGCACAGCCAGGTCATATCGTCACCAGCCGGCTGAATGGCGTACTTCGCCCCTGTCTTTACTTTGCCGTCGGTGCTCTTTATATGTTCCCATTCAAAGTAATAGGATGCGGGAATGATGCATCTGTGTGATTTCCAGGCTTCCGAAAATGTGGGCTTGGTACCTGCGGTCTCACAGCGTGCATTGAAGACCGTGAAGTCGTGATCCGGATTTCTGAATCCCCATTGCATCGGAAAGACCGCAGGCTTTCTTTCGGAATTCGGCGCGATCACAGGTGCGATGTCCGTAGGGCGCACTTCTCCGCCGCTTACTATGGGACGTGCGGCTTTGCGCATGAAGGACTCGGTCAGTTTTGTCTTCCTGGCTTTCATTATGTATTCCGCCATCTCTTCGGAGGCGTCATCCATATAGTATCTGGTACACATAGGCAATGGTCCTTTTACATCATCATATATCTGTTCGTCATCTCCGCATAGCCCTTCTTCGGGCTCACATTCCTGTTCATTGCGGCCGAATTCTGCTTCGGTGGAGGATATGGCATCGCTGAAGCCCTTCAGTGCATCAAAGGGAGAGAAGATCTTAGCTCTTTTCTCCAATGGCATTGCGGGATGCCTCAGCGAGAACCGGTCATACTTTTCATGGACCGGTTTTCCTATGCGCAGAACATGCTCATAGCGGAAGTCCTTGGGGATATCCATATTGTCACCGGTGTTCACTGATATCAGCCTCCTTACGGGGACAGTCTATGCCCGGTGTCCCCCTATCTGGGTATTTCTTTCCATGGTGGTAGCTCCTTCGAGCAGGTTGATGCCCTTGACGATCGCATTGTTTCCGAATCTGGTCCTTGCTTCAAGCATCGCTGCGTGGAGCTTTCTGTCCCTATCAAGCTTATCCCTGTCGGTAAAGAGACTGAGCTGATACATCCCGCCGGTATCGATAACATCGCAGGCACAGACTCCCAGTCTGCGGTAGAGCAGTCTGTGGTCTGTTTTCATGTCGAAGGAATCTGAGAGCAGCGGTGTGATCTCACGCGGGGAATTCGTCGCTTCAAGTGTCCGTACTGTTCCGTTTGAATGCTTCGGATGAAGCCTTCCGTAATAGTCCAGTGCAAGCGGGCCTTCGTAATGCGGGCAGTATTCCAGACTCTTATAGTCGTAACTTACCCACCAGGTAAATATTCCGGATATCAGATTCTTCCTGTACATATCACAGCACAGCACATCCGTCATCTCGCAGAATACATTCCTGGCTTCGTCGTATTTATAAGGGCGCGGAAGAACCTGTCCGTTGGAAAGAGAGTGGTTGTCCGATCTGTAGTTCTTGATATCGCACATCTGTACAGGCTCGATGCCCCATGCGTGGTCTATGAGTATCTCCGCATCGATGCCAAACGCCTTATAGAACCATTCTTCGTTGCAGAGCGTTCTCTCCGCAATATCACCCATTGTGTACATATGGCTGTTTTCAAGCCGCCTTGCCTTGCCCGAACCGATCTGCCAGAAATCCGTAAGAGGAGTATGATCCCACAAAAGTATCCTGTATGAATACTCATTAAGCTCCGCAATGCGCACTCCGTCCCTGTCGGGAGGTGCCTTCTTGGCAACGATATCCATTGCCACCTTGGCCAGATACAGGTTGGTCCCTATTCCCACGGTGGCGGTGATGCCTGTGGTGGAGAGCACATCCCTGATGATCGTCATCGCCATGGCATATGCAGGCGACTGATGCATGAACACAGCAGAGTCCCTGTAGAGATGAAGATAGTGCGTGCAGTCGATAAAGCATTCGTCGATGCTGTATATATGAATGTCCTCTGCAGCTGCGTACTTAAGATATACGGAGTATATCAGGGCGGATACCCGTTCGTATTCGGCCATTCGCGGCGTTGCTATGAGATATGACACTTTGGTCCTGTGGAGGCGTTCGTATTTGCCGATAGCCTGCTTGGCCTCGAAAAGGCGCGGTCTTCCCGGAACGCCCATCGCCTTGAGTGCGGGGGAGACTGCAAGACAGATGGTCTGATCGGTGCGGCTTTCATCGGCAACCAGGAGTCTTGCCTTCAGCGGATCAAGTCCTCTGGCTACGCATTCCACAGAGGCATAGAAGCTCTTCATATCTATCGCTATAAAACAGCCTGTACTTCCGCCTTCGTTCATATACGGACGCTTTCCGGGAGCATTGCTCTGTCATCGATATAGTAGTCGCAGGTTATCTTTCTCGAATTGTTGCCATACTTCTCAACTATCTCCGGAAGATTGTCATTGATGGCATCGAATACGAGCTCATGTTCGGTGCACCATGATACGGCCATATCAAGAGCATCACCGGCCCTGCATGTCCAGAGTATCAGCTTGTTGCCGCCCTTCTTCCAGTCCTTGAGATATTCGATAAGAGCAACGTTGGGCTCGCCGAGTGCGGGCCAGTTGCTGAAACAGAGAGTTCCGTCGAAGTCCACCGCGATTATCTTATGTTCACCCATGATCAACACCTCCGCTTCCGGCATATCGGTGCTGTGCTGCCGGCCATAATGTGTAATGGTTAATGCATCGTATGATACTGCTACGAACATTTGTTCTGATAAAATCATAGAACATACGTTTGCAAAAATCAATCGCAAGATATGGTATAAGGGTATCGTTAAACAACAATTTTTATCGTATAATGGGTGTTGTTTGTTTTTTATAATCTTTAAGAGTAGGGGAAAGAATATGTTTATTTTTGCACTGGCTTTGATCCCGGTTATCGCGCTGCTCCTTTTTATCTATTTCAAGGATAAGACTGAGAAGGAACCCATGGGGCTTCTGATCGGACTGTTCTTCGCAGGCATGGGAACTTCGATAACCGCAATGATCCTCGAGCTGATAGGGGAGGCTGTATTTAATCTGATCTTTTCCGGCGTGCCGGTACTTAATGCATTCCTGCTTGCAATGCTGGTCGTTGCACCTGCTGAGGAGATGGGAAAGTACACGGTACTCAGACTTATCACCTGGAAGAACAGAAATTTTGATTACAGCTTCGATGCGATAGTTTATGCGGTGTTTACTTCACTGGGATTCGCATGTATCGAGAATGTAATGTACGTGTTTATGAACGGATGGGGCACTGCGATCATGAGAATGTTCACTGCAGTTCCCGGACACGCCTGCTTTGCGGTATTTATGGGATTCTTCTACAGCAAGGCAAAATATGCTTCGATCACCGGCAATAAGAGCGATTATTCCAAATACAATGCTCTTTCCATGATCTTCCCGATAGTTGTACACGGTCTTTATGACGCAGTTATTTTTGCGGGAACCGCAATGGATAATTCACTTTTAACGGGAGTGAGCTTCCTTTTCTGGATCATATTCGTGGTCGCAATGTTCGTCATATCCTTCGTGATGGTACATACATCATCAAAGAAGGATTTCTGCATCGTATTCCTGCCGGGCGGGATGCAGACACTTTATATGCCTGTGACAGCAGGACAGTGGGTGTGCGGATGCGGAACCACGAATTTTCACAATTTCTGTTCCACCTGCGGAAAGCAGCGTCCCATGGAGGCTGCATGGTTTTGCCCGAACTGTGGAACTGCTTCTGTATTTAATTTCTGCGGACGATGCGGAACACCCAAGCCTCTTCAGGCTCAGATGCTTGCTCCGATGGCGGGACAGCCCATGATGCAACCTGCAGCATCTGTGCAGCCTTTACAGCCCGGTGTACAGCCGATGTATCAGCAGACCGCAGCACCCATGCAGACAGCGCCTCAGCAGGCACAGTACGCCCAGCCTGTATATCAGCAGCCCATAGCACCTGCAGCACCGGTACAGCCTGTAACTACCGCTCAGCCTGCACCTCAGGCGTATACCCAGCAGGCACAGTACGCACAGCCTGCATACCAGCAGCCTGTACAGTCCATACAAATGCCTGAAGCAGTACAGACACCTCCTCCCATAACACTTCAGTCTGTATCAGATCAGACAAGTGCTTCAAATACGGATAATATCACGTAAAACTGTTGAAATACGCTGTATATAGCGGTAAAATAGCATTGTTGCGGAAAGCAACATCAAAAAATGGAGGAGAATTCATATGAACAGACAAGAGTTAGTTGATGCAATCGCAAAGGAAACAGGCCTTAGCAAGACTGATGCTGACAAGGCACTCAAGGCTTTCACCGGCACCGTATCCAAGGAGCTCAAGAAGAAGGGAAAGGTTCAGCTTGTAGGCTTCGGAACCTTCGAGACTTCCAAGAGAGCAGCTCGTAAGGGCAAGAATCCTCAGACCGGCGAAGCTATCAAGATTCCTGCAGCTGTTGTTCCTAAGTTCAAGGCTGGCAAGGCACTCAAGGACATCGTTAACGGTGCTAAGAAGTAATTAAGATATGAATTATAAAACGGTCACTCCTAACCAGGGGTGACCGCTTTTTTTATTTATCATATGATTGCCGGCAATGCAAGCCGGTGCCCTGTACGTATCAGATGATCGCCGGCAAAATGAGATGATGCTTTATCCGCATCACATGCTTGCCCTGAATATCTCGAGCATGGCTTCTTCGTTGAGTACCTTTGCAGATCCCATTTCTCCTCCGACTCCTACAGCACATTTGTGAGCCATTAACACAAGATCTTCATCTGTAGCGTTAACACCGAGTTCGCGGAGATTGGTAGGCATTCCTATGCTTCTGTAGAAATCCTCCATTGCCTCGATCCCGCGAAGCGCGATATCTTCATCGCTTCCGGTATTTTCAACATCCATTACATTAAGTGCGAATCTCTTGAATCTGTGGAGACAGTTCTTATATACATATCTTGCCCAGCTTCCCCATATGGCTGCAAGTCCCGCACCGTGAGCCACATCGTAGAGTCCGCCGAGTTCGTGCTCAAGCTTGTGTGTCATCCAGTCGCCGCCATCGTTGCCGCATCCTGTAAGTCCGTTATGGGAAAGGCTTCCTGCCCACATGACCTCTGCTCTTGCATCGTAGTTCTTAGGATCGTCGCGGAGTATGATGGCATTCTTTTTAACGGTGCGGAGAAGTCCCTCTGCAAGGGCGTCGGTGATCTCCATGTTGCCGCCGTTTGTAAAGTACCTCTCCATGGTATGCATCATGATATCCGTGCAGCCGCATGCTGTCTGGTAATCGGGGAGAGTCATGGTGAGCTCCGGATTGAGTATTGCGAACTTCGGTCTTCCGAAGTCACTGCTGTATCCGCGCTTTACCAGTCCTTCTTCTTTGGTGATGACGGAAGAGTCACTCATCTCGCTTCCTGTTGCTGCGATGGTGAGTATCACTCCGAGGGGCATGCATCCTGTTACGGTACGCTTGTAATCATAGTAATCCCATACATCTCCTTCGTTAGCGAGTCCGTATCCGATGGCCTTGGCAGAGTCGATGGCACTTCCGCCTCCTACAGCAAGAAGGAAATCAACACCTTCCTTTCTGCACAGCTCTATGCCCTCATATACGAGTCCGAGATGGGGATTGGGAACGGCACCGCCCAGCTCCACATAGCTGATGCCGGCGCTGTCAAGAGTGTCCTTGACCCTCTTAAGAAGTCCGGAGCGGACAACACTGCCGCCGCCGTAGTGGATCAGGACTTTGGTTCCTCCGAATTCTTTTATAAGCTCTGCAACTTTGCTTTCGGTATTTTTGCCGAAGAGCACCTTTGTGGGTGCAAAATACTTGAAATCAAACATGATAAATACTCCTTATCTTTGCCTGTTCGGGGACATGCCCCTTTTACATTATCATTCTATTGTAGCGGATGAATTTTTGCATCTGCATTTCTGTTATGTTATATGTCATTTTTTGCTATAATACACTGGTCGGAGGAGGGAGCACGGCTGATGGAAGAAGGCCGCGCGGTAGAAAGCCATGGCTGAACGTCGGAGCAAATCCAATAAAAAATTCATGGTGCTGTCTGCACTGGGCATTCTGATGGTGGTGGATCACCACACGTTTACGGCACTGAACCTGTTCGGTGACTATATTCCGTACAATTCATTTTTCATGCCCATGTTCGTTTTTATCTCAGGGTATTTTAACAAGGTGGATTCATCCACAAAACTGCTTCCGTATTTTGGAAGGAAGATAAAGAATCTGCTTGCACCCTTTGCCTTTTTGACAGTGATCGTCTACGGACTTCAGCAGCTGTGCAATGTCATTAAGGGAGCGGATGTCATTCCTGTCTCGGGGTGGTATCTTCAGTACATCCTTCAGAGAGTGGTGACGGTCGGTTCACCTTTTCTTATCGCAGAGCCCATGTGGTTCGTGATATCTCTTTTTGCGACGCTCATCGTCTATGCGATCCTCAAAAAGCTTCTGTATAAGATCTGGAACAGTTATGTTATGTTCGTGCTCTTTGCGGGGCTGAGCGTGCTGGTTGTGTATCTGGCAAGGACTTATGAGTTCGAGACGCTGGAATATTTCCTTGTGCCTCTCAAGGTGCTGTTCTTCCTTCCCTTCCTTGAACTTCGCATCATTTACAGGGATCATCTTGAAAAAGTGCATACTGCAATGCCCGCGGGCGGAAAAGTAGCACTTCTTGCACTCATGCTTCTCATCAATGCTGTAAGGACCATGTACCTTCCGACCGGGTATGACCTTGCATTTGACAGCATCGATGAACTTGCGGGATTTACAAGTCCCTATATCGTAACTCCCCTTGTTTCCTCACTGGTGGGCATCACCTTCTGGCTTACCATAACGGAGCTGATCGGAAAGAGCGTCTATGAGAGCAGGTTCATCAATTATATGTCCTGCAACACCTTCTGGATAATGGGACTCCACGTTGTGTTTTTCAATCTGTTTAACTGCGTGCTTCTTGCCATACACGAGAACGTGACTCCGCTCCTTTACTTTGATCCGGAGTATTTTGCGGAATCGGAATGGTACTACTGGGAGATCAGTCCTGATCTTAAGCTCGTCTATGTGATAATAGGTGTCCTGGGACCGCTGTTTTTGAAATGGATCTTCGATCTGGTATGCACACCTTTTTACAGGCTGATCCGTATATTTTTTAAAAAATCTGTAAGTACATAAAGAGTACACATTCTGTATGCGACGGCAATGAGGCTGCAACCGCTATTGACAATAACAATTATGATCTGATAATACTTGATATCATGATGCCCGGTAAGAACGGTAAGGAAGTCTGTGAATATATCAGAAGCAAACTTGACATTCCTGTCATTTTCCTTACTGCACTGAATACCGGGGCCGATATAGTCGCCGGTTACGAGATAGGTGCGGATGAGTATATAACCAAGCCTTTTTCCACAGGCATCCTTCTTGCCAAGATAAATGTACTGATCAAGCGTTACCGTGGTCTCATGGTAAAGAACGGATTGGTGAATATCGATGAGATCACATCGAGACAGTGATCAAGGCAGGATATGTCTGGAAATAAGAAATACGGAGATTTTAAAAATGTTTAATTCACTTGAAGAAGTAAGAGAGTATTTTAAGAACGACCTGTTTGCAACAAATGCGGGAATGCAGATAGATTCCTTTTCATCTGACGAGGTGGTCTGCAGCGTGGAGATAACGGAGCGTCTGCAGAATGCTAACGGCGGAGTCATGGGAGGTGCTATCTTCACACTTGCAGATCTGGCACTTGCCGTTCTTGCCAACAATATCCATTTTCCTTCCGTTGCATCCCAGGTGAGTATCAATTATCTGTCTGCGCCAAAGGGTAAGAAGCTTTTTGCAAAGTCATCCTGCATCAAGGACGGCAGGACTACCACGGTGATAAAGGTGGATGTATACGATGACACGGATCGTGATGTTGCATGCTTTATCGGAACAGCTTTCAAGAAATGAATATGAGTGAAAATGATAAGAGATTAAAATACTATGGCATCTTCCGTGACTACATGGAGTATTTCCTGGTCTACTGCATTCTGGGCTGGGTGTATGAATCCGTGTGGTGCTGTATGATCTACCACAGGAGGGGCTTCATCAACAGGGGAGTGCTGTTCGGACCGTGGCTTCCTATATACGGTGTTGGATTCTTCATTATACTCGGGATCTTTACACTGCTTAAGGTTAAGAAGCCCTTGATGATATTCATAGTGGGCGGCCTCGTTGCAGTCACGGCAGAACTTGTGGCGAGTTATATAATAGATGCTGTTGGAAGTGAGCCCATGTGGGATTACCACGGATACTTCCTGAATTTTGACGGAAGGATCGCACTTGTTCCGGGACTTATGTTCGGACTCCTCATCTGGGCTGCAATGTGTCTGATACAGCCTCTGATCAAAAAGTTCCAGAACAGGTTCCGCACATCGAAGGTTCACAATATATGTTTTATCCTGATAACGGTACTCTTTGCCATAGACCTTGTGAGCAGGATATGGCTGGGAAGTAATATATGATTACGCATTCTGCGTTTTAAGGAGAATTGAAAAGATGGAGATTTACGAACAGGCTGAACAGGTTTTTCAGGAGATAAAGAAAAAGGCTGAGCACAGGATCGGCGACCTGCTGGTTGTCGGATGCTCTACCAGTACCATACTCGGAGAGATGCCGGGAACGGATTCCAGTGAGGATATCGCAGAGGAACTGTACAGGGCATTTACCGAAGTGTTTGCAGGTGAGTTCGAGATCGCGGTTCAGTGCTGCGAGCATCTTAACCGTGCACTTGTTGTGGAGAAGGCCGTTGCGGAGAAGTACGGTTTTAACATAGTTAACGTAGTGCCTCACAAAAAGGGCGGCGGAGCATTTGCCACAAAGCATTACTATTCACTTAAGGAGCCGGTTGTGGTGGAGGATATCGCAGCAAAGGCTGCTGTCGGAATAGACATCGGCGGTGTCATGATCGGAATGCATATGAGGCCTGTGGTGGTTCCTGCCAAGCTCGAAAACAGGAAGATAGGCGAAGCCATAATACTTGCAGGAGTCAGCAGATATAAGTACATCGGCGGCGAAAGAGCCAGATATAACACAGCTGTAAGATGAACGAAAACGAAAAACGGGTACAGGATAATAAGGATACGAAGCTTGGGGCGTTTGTAATGTGTATCATCTGGATACTGTACGCCCTTAAATGGGTTGCCCTCGGAACGGTCATCGCACTTCCGGTTCTGTGGCTGATCCACAAGCCCTTATGGATAGCTCCCATCATAGGACTCATACTCTATATCATTGTAAGGATCATCTGGAGGCTTTTCTGGAAATTCGTCAGGTGGTCACAGGACAGATAATAGTGTACAATGGAATAGGGAATTGATCCTGAGGGGTTATTTGCAGAACAGGGGAGAGAATGAAGAAGGCCGGCCTATTCGATAAAACCATACACTTCCTGGTCCATAACAGTAACTTTGTGACTGTAATGGTCATGGGTATGGTGCATGCGGTACTGCTTGCAATCATGCTTGCGGTCGAAGTCTTTCCTCTTGTATATTTCAATATACTCAGTGTTGTTGTGTATCTTTTCTGTATGGTCCTGTGCAGAACGGGACATGTTCTTCCGGTATATGTAAGCATTGTCACCGAGGTGACGGCATATACCATTATCTCCACTTATTTCATAGGCTTAAGATGCGGGACGTATTGTTTCCTTTTTTCCATAGTGCCGATAATAATCTATCTGGGATGCTTTCTGTTTAAGGGAAAGAGCAGATGGCATGTTGTAGTCCTTCTTATAATGAATTTCGGACTGTTTGTCTATCTGTATATAACCTTTGCGCAGGTTAGACCTGTCTATGATATTCCGGATGTGATGAAGACGACCATAGTGATCTTCTCATCCTTTGTTATGGTGTTTTCGACAATCTTCTATAACGCCATCTATATCTATTCCAGTGAGGGCGAGGTCACGAACCTTGAGAAGGAAAATAAGCAGCTGACGGCCGATGCTTCGGAGGATGCTCTGACAGGCATGCTTAACAGGAGAGGATTTCTGCCGATCGTTGAAAAGCTCATGAAGGAGAAGGGCTCTGCGGGATTCAGTATCGCCTTCTGTGATATTGATAATTTCAAGCGTATAAATGATTCATACGGACACGACGGCGGAGATGAGGTCATAAGACACATCACCAGGATCATGAATAAGGAGATGAACGGCTGCGAAACCTGCAGATGGGGCGGAGAGGAGTTCATCATCCTCATGAAGGATACCGGGCTTGAGGCTGCAAGAGAGAAGATGGAGAGTCTCAGAAGGGCTGTTGAGTTAAGCCCCACGGTGTTCTTTAACAAGCGGATCCCCGCTACCGTCACCATCGGACTCGGAGAATTCGGAGACGGGATCCATACTCCGGAGGACATCATCAAGGTTGCTGATGAGAGGATGTATTATGGAAAGCAGAACGGAAAAAATATCGTAATATACGAAGATCACTGAGATGAATAAACCCTCTTTACCGCCTGCCTGCAGGTAAAGAGGGTATTTTTATGTCTTATACTTCGAAGTCAAAGCAGCTTCTCTGCTTTACATAGGGTCTTACCTTGCCGTCTGCAACCGCTACGTGTGCGGGATGCACGGCATATCCCTTGAGGGCTTCCTCGCTTTCAAATGAAGAATCCAGGATAAGGTCTGCATTGGAGCTTGGAAGCTTATCCGTATATACCTTTATCTCCACGATGCCGGGAACCTTATCGATAAGTGCCTCAAGACCTTCCTTGATACCGGCTTTGATGGTTTCCTTCTCGCTTTCACTGTATTCATCCTTTAATGTCCAAACGATCACGTGTCTGACCATGACGATCCTCCTTTAACTTGTATGTTCACAGCATTGTGACAAGGATGATTTTAACATGTGAGTATTGTATAATCAAAAAAAGCGTGTTTTCGGCGCGGGCAGGGTGACGGAGAACTGTTATGGCAAAGAGTGAATTTGATGAGTTTATACAGCAGGAAGTAAATAAGATCAAGGGAACAGCCATTCCCGTAAAATGCGGTCTTGTGGAAAGACTTTTCACCAAGAAGATGGCATGCAGCAGGATGTATCCCAACCCTGATGACGAATTCTCATTTCCCGATATCGGACCCAATTACGAGATCGTGTCCGATTATGTGAAGCAGATCAAGGAGAATCAGAAACACGGACTTCCTCCCTTTGAAGAGCCGATCCTTGTAGAGAAGCTTCATCCCCACGGATATATGCTGATAAACGGGCATCACAGATGGGCGGCTGCAATGAGACTCCATCTTAAGAAGGTTCCGGTGAAGATAATCAATCTTGCCAGAGAGTCGGATATCATGAAGATCCTTGAAAATTCGCAGCATGACAAGAGAGCTACACTGGATCTGGATGAGGTGATATTCAGGGATGACGATGCACCGTTCCTTGAGAAGAAGCTGGGATTTCCCTACAGCATCAGGTATAAGCAGAGGATCAAGCTGGGTATTCCCGCGCTGTTCTATACTCTGTCCAAGCATGGTTACGATATATGGGTGTATTCCTCCAGGTTTTATTCCTACGACGATATCAAGGATTTCTTCAGATGTTACCGTGTGCATGTTGACGGCATAATCACGGGTATCGTGAAGGATAAGAAGGTCGTTGCGGAGAAGAGGCCGGTGGTTGAGAAGCTCTTTTCCAATAAGTATAAGGTCACTCTGCATATAGATAACAATATGATCCTGCGCACAGTGCGGGGCAGCAGCGATTTCCTTGAGCGTGAGCTTGATGCCTCCGATGAACTGTGGTCGAAAAAGGCTGCCTCTGCGATAGAAGAGATGGAGAAGAATGAAAAGTCATGATGAAGAGACAAGGATGAGGGTTTCCTTTGACCTGGACGAGGTGCTCTTTGTCGATCCGGAGATCTGTAAGACTGAAGATCCGCTTCCCTTTCCTTTCAACAGGATATACAAAGAAAGGCTGAGGCTGGGCACCCCTGAGCTTATCTGTTCCCTGCAGGAGCTGGGATATGAAGTCTGGGTCTATACCTCATCATACAGAACGGAAAAATATATAAGAGGGCTTTTCAGGCATTACGGAGTCAGATTTGACGGGGTGATCAATGCCATGCGCCACAACGAGGAGGTGCAGAAGGGGCATAAGAACATCCTGCCCCAGAAGGTGCCTTCCAGGTACGGCATCGCACTCCATGTGGATGACGAATCCGTGATCTGTTCCTATGGAAGGGAGTATGGATTTGATGCCTTCAGGCTTGACGGTCCCGACGATGAGTGGAAGGAGAAGGTTATCGCCAGGGCCGCAGAGGTTAAGACCAAGTGGGAGAGGATGAGAGGTATAAAATAGTAGTTGGTATGTAGGCATGAATTCTGTTATAATAACTGAGTGTGTTGTATTTGCGTACACAGATGTTGATCCTGCGTTCTGATACACCATCAGGGTGCGTCGCCACGCTCAATATGAACTCTTATTAGGGAGGAATGATTTTGATGGATTTTAAAGAACTGGTCGAATACGCAAAAAAGAACGAGTGCTCTGATATCCACATCACGGTAGGTACCAATCTCGCTATCAGAAGATTCGGTACACTTCAGATCCTCGAACCCGCACCTTCAGCTGAAGAGTCAAGGAACATGATCTTCTCTTTCCTTGATCAAGAGCAGGTAGAAACCGTTTCCGGAGGCAAGGACCTCGACGTCGGTGTCATGCTTTGGGACGGCACCAGAATAAGAGCCAATATCTATCATCAGAGAAATAATCTTGCAGCAAGTATCCGTATCCTGAATCAGAACATCCCTTCATTCGAGGAACTCGGTCTTCCTCCTGTTGTCAAGGATCTGGCAGAGATGCCCAGAGGACTTGTACTTGTAACCGGACCTACCGGTTCCGGTAAGTCCACCACTCTTGCATCAATGGTTGACTATATCAACCACAACACCTCAAGACACATCATCACCATCGAGGATCCTATCGAGTATGTATATCCTCATGATAAGGCAATGATCCACCAGAGAGAAGTCGGAAGAGACGTTGAGACCTTCGCAGGTGCTCTCCGTTCAGCTCTCCGTGAAGACCCCGATATCATCCTTGTAGGAGAAATGAGAGACTTCGAGACCATCTCCGCAGCTATTACCGCAGCTGAGACAGGACACCTGGTTCTTTCAACACTTCATACCACAAGTGCTGCACAGACAGTCGAGAGAATCATCGATGCAACTCCCATGGAAGGACAGGATCAGATCAGAACCCAGTTCTCCAACGTTATCAGAGGAGTTATCACCCAGACCCTTCTTCCCACATCTGATGGAAGAGGACGTGTTGTGGCAACCGAGATCATGACCAACACACCTGCTGTAGGCAACCTCATCCGTGATAAGAAGACCATTCAGATCCCTTCTATCATCCAGAGTAGCCGTAACCTGGGCATGCACCTTCTCAACGACGATCTTGCATCCCTCATCATCCACGGAAGAGTTACTAGAGAAGAGGCTATGGCGGTCAGTAACGATCCTGTATCTCTTGACAAGATGTGCTGATGAATGCCTTATGATATTGATCTTAAAACGGGACTTGCTTAACGGTAAGTCCCGTTTTTTACGTTCACTAATATGTGCTGAAATTTTTGGATGGCTGTCATGCAGGTAATGCCTGTGCGTGATGCTGAAAAAAAGTGCGCCCGGATCAGTGCCTGAATGAGTGCCCGGGACGTACAAAAAATGGGAGATATCTTCACAATAATCTGCTTTATTATTCCGGAACTCCTATGGTAAAGTTTTATATGACGGATTGTGCCGTCTGAGGTTTATATTAAGGGGAAAAGGTATGGAAAAGAGAAGATTTGATAAGCTTGGGATCGATGTATCGCTTTTGGGATTCGGATGCATGAGATTTCCCACAAATTCCGAAGGCAAGATCGACAGGCCTCTTGCACAGGAGATGCTTGATAAGGCCATAGCAGCAGGCGTCAACTATATCGACACCGCATATCCTTATCATGACGGAGAGAGCGAGCTTTTTGTTGGTGAAGCTCTTAAGAAGTATCCCAGGGATTCCTATTATCTTGCGACCAAGCTTCCCATATGGTTCATCAATACCATAGAGGATGTTGATAAGTATTTTAATGAACAGCTTGAAAAGCTTCAGACAGACCATTTTGATTTCTATCTGATGCATGCCATGAACCGCGGAAGCTGGAGAAAGATGGTGGAGCTCGGTACCGTTAAGAGACTTGAGGAGCTGAAGGCTGAGGGTAAGATAAGATTCCTCGGATTCTCCTTCCATGACGAGTACAGTGCCTTTGAAGAGATCATTAATTACAGAGACTGGGATTTCTGCCAGATCCAGCTCAACTATATGGATACCGAAGATCAGGCGGGTATGAAGGGC
>JAEEGG010017323.1_pt1 | contig 14828 bp, 8 predicted proteins | sample 9134161 | NCBI WGS metagenome assembly JAEEGG01 (sample SAMN16246543, study PRJNA631951) | gut metagenome | biome: gut microbiome; feature: rumen; material: CR-attached | host: Bos | place: Iran: Karaj | collected 2018-10
GCACCATGCATTTTCGTGAAACGCACTTTTTTCATTTCGTGCCTGCCTTTATGGTTCCAGAAGCTTGCACCGGGATCAGACGATTGGTGCGACTGACTGGGATCGAACCAGCAACCTTCGGCTTCGGAGGCCAACGCTCTATCCAATTGAGCTACAGTCGCATCTTCACGTCGCCCGCACGGGCACCCGCCCGCACGTCGGGCATGCCGCCCGGTTGCGGCTTAGTTTAGCAAATCCCTCTGCCCAAGGCAAGCGCCCGATTTGGGCACCAAACATTCAACACCCTGTCGCCAGCACAGGCAAGCTATCTCTCCTCCCGGAACGTCTTTTCCGTCAAGAACAGGTTCGCCTTGAACGCGTCGCGCATGTCCTGCGTGACCGGCTTGTCCAGCAGCCAGCCCATCACGTTCTCCAGCAGCGCCGCGTTGTCCGCCTCGTTGATGCGGAACGGCTGGAACGCCATCGCGTCCGCCGAGACGAACACGCGCCCCTTCCCGACCTGCGCGGCGGCCATCGCGCACGCGCCCGGACAGCTTTCCGCGTCGGCGGGGATCGTCACCACCGGCTTCGCCGCGCCCTTCAGCCCCAGCGTACACATCCGGTAAAGCTGGACCTTCCTGACGCCCTCCGTGAGCGGCGACCCGGAGACGGCCTCGCCGATGATCTGCCCGGGGTCGCCGAACCCGGCGTGGCGTGCGGCGCGCGGCGACTCCCACCGTTTCGCGATTCCGAAGTCATGCGTCACCGTCTGGAGGAGATTCGCGTAGTTGTTCACCTCCCAGGCCGTGTGCACGAGGAACAGGACCGACCCGCCGTTCGCCACGTAGTCGGAGAGCATTTTGCGGAACGGCTTCCAGTCCTGCGCGGACTTGCGGTAGAACGGCTGGGTGTTCGTCTCGGGCAGCACCACGAGCGGACATTTCGCCAGCAGCTCGGGCGTCCATTCGCCGATCGGTACGGACTTCGGCTCGCATCCGAACGCGGCGACGCGGTCGAGGACATACGGATAAAGTTCCTTGCCCACCGGAATGTACGGTTTGGGATGGATGGGGAAAAGGACTTTCGGCTTACCCGTGTCGCGTTCCTCGTTGAGCGCCGCGTTGCGGTCCACCGCCGCCTGCCAGGCGGGAGATATCTCCGTCTCCACACGCGCCGTCACGGACGGCGCCTCCAGGAGGACGACCGCGACGTCCTGCGACGGCACCTTCACCTTGAACGCGCCGGTTGCGTCGCGCGCGAAACGCCCTTCAAGCGGCGTCATCCGCCAGTCGCCAAACCCGTCGGGGATGCGCACGGTCAGGTCGTGGTCGTACCCGCCCCAGTTGCCCAAGTAGAGCACCTTGCGCGTGGCCGATCCCGCAAACACGCGCTCGATGAGCGGCGGCTCGCGCGTCTCCGTACTCGTCACGGCGATCTGCGCCGGCGGCAGATAGGGCTTGAGGATCGCCATCAGCTCCTCCATCTCGGGACGGCCCGCCACGTACACGACCTTGCCCGCGCCGCGTCGCGTTTCCTTCACCTTGCGTCCCGCCGCCGCGTCGATGCCCGCGAACGTGCGGATGTCCGTCTCACGGTAGCGCGTGAACGTCCGTTCCAGCGAACCGTCCGTCACCACGGCCGTGCCGCCCGCCAGGACGTACCGCTTGAACGCGGCGTACGTCTCGTCCGCCACGTACTTCGTGAACGGCACGACGAGGAGACGGTAGCGCTTCGGGTCGATCTCGCGGACGAAGTGCCGCTCGCCGAACACGTCCGGACGCACGCCGCTGAACTCGATCGCGTCGTACCAGTTGAGATAGTCCACATGGTTCTCCATGATCGTACACGGGAGGCCGCGTCCGCTCAGGAAGCCATAGAGATAGGCGACCTCGCCGCGGCGACGCCGCAGGTCGGGCAGGACGACCTCTGCGGCGACTTCCAGCTTCTTCACGAGAGAGGGGAAATAAGGCCGCGTGTAGTCGTCGTGCCAGCTCCACACCCAGCAGCCGATCGTCCCTTGCATGAGGTAAGGCCAGAGCATCAGACGGTACTGCTTCGCGCCGAACCGCTCCTCGCGGTTGGACTTGTCGTTCGCGGCAATGCGGCGGCGCGGCACGAACTTGTCCTTCCCCATCAGCGCATGGTGACCCGCGATGTCGTTCGCCTCCATCGCCGCGGCGTCGACGTCGGGCATGCGTACCGTTGAGATGATGTCCTCGGAATTGAAGATCGGCTTCTCGGTGTTCGTGCGGAAGAAGTTGTAGCTGAAGAACGGGAACGAGGTCTGGTCGAGGAGCGCGGGCAGATGGTAGCGCATGCCGCTGCCGTAGGTGTAGGCATGTGCGCCGAAGTGGATGGAGAAGAGGTCCATGAGCGGGTCGATGCGCTCGGGATCGAGCACGCAGTAGGCGTCGTTCTCGATGGCGTGGCCGCGCACGTCGATCGTGACGGGAAACGCGGGGAAGCGCGCACGGAGCTCCTCGCGTTCGGCCTTGACGCACGCCGTGTAGTCGTCCTGCAGATACTGGAGCCAGTCATAGTGCATCTCAGGGAAGTCCGCCTTTTCCTTGCGCCTCAGCGCGACGCGCGCCCGGTAACCGCGCGCCTCGCATTCCTCAAGGGGCATCGGCAGCACGTCGTCCCACGTGGCGTACGGCCGCCGCCAGACGCGGCACGCCTCCTCCAGCGTGCCGTACTTGCGCCTGGCCCATTCGCGGAACCCGCGCTTCGCGCGCGCGTTCGACGGCGCCGGACCCGGCTCGCGGCACAGCTCCATCTCGGCGACGCCGGGCACGTCGGCCACGTGGCGGAAGTACGTCTCGCGCTTGGCCGTCTGGAGGGCGAGCCCCAGCGGATGCCCCGTGTCCATGTTGATGTAGTGCCCGTGGTCGTAGTGAATCTCACCGAAATCGGGATGGGCCTCGGCGAACTTCTTGAGCGAAGACCACTTGTACACCCCGTTGCCGAAATGGTCGACGTAGAACCCCAGCCGCGCCGTCTCGCGGAAGTGGGAGATGCCCGCGGGGTTGACGGTCGCGAGGAACGTCGCGTTCGTCCCGTCGTCCTTCGTGATCTTGAGGCCGCCCTGCGGGTCGAGCGAGACGACCGTGTAGCCGAGCAGCTTCGCCGCCCACAGTCCGACCGGCGTCGCCTGCGACGCGCCCAGGTCGCATCCGGTGCCCACCCAGAAGAACGGCTTGCCGCCCCGCAGGAGAAGACCGTCCGAAATCGTCGCATCCGACTTCCAGAGGAACGGCACCGGACCGAACCCCTCGTCCTTCGGCGCCACCTCCAGCGTGATGTTCACGGGCGGCGGCGCGGGCGGCGGCGTGTCCGGCACCACCTCCACCTTCACGTCGCGCACGTCCAGCGTGCGCGGTTCGCTCCCGCCCCACACGTCGAACTTCACCGAGACGGCGTTCGCCCCGTCCAGGAGGCGGCGCGGCACCTGGACCGCCTGCACGTGGCGCGTCCAGTCCTCCGAGCCCTTGAACGGCACGTATTCGGCGAAGTCCGCCCCGGCGCTGTTCTTGACGGGCTCGTACCGTCCCTTGGCGTTGCGCCGCTCCAGCCGCCAGCGGAACGCGCCGTCCGCCCCGCGGTGCATGAAGGACACCTCAAACAGCCGCGCCGCGCCGATGGGCGCCGGGTTCCGCGAAATGATCTGCGTTGCCCCGGGTCCACGCTCCTTCACCAGGTGCGCGTACTCGTTCGTCCCCTCGCGTTCGAACGATACGCTCCCCGGCCCACCGCCGTAGGGTCCGCCAAACCAGTTGGTCGTCCCCATCGCGAACGCGACCAGTGCGACAGCAGCCGTCATGCGTCCGTACCCCTACCGGATAATGATGCACACGCCGGGTGGCACGAGGACGAGCTGCCCGTTTGAGCACATGACTTTGTACTTGCTCGGCGCGCCGTCGATGACGACCGTCCACGCCTTCAGGTTCACCGTCTCGCCGAGTCCGTCGACCGCCAACGGCAAAGCGTCCGACAGGTTGAACCCAGATGCCGCCACGTTCGTCAGCGCGAGCGTGCCGCCCGCCGCGACCGTGCCGCCGTAGATGGTGCCGCCGCCGGCCGAAAGATCAATTGCGATGCGGTTGATCGGCTGCCCGTCCGAGAATGCCCGCAGATCCACCATTGCGCCGGCGTCAACTTGCAGCGACAGCGGCTCGGCGAGCGCCGCGAGGCCGTCGTTCCTGTAGCCGTTGAAGTGGAAGTATTCGCGTGGTTTTCCGCGGATCCAAACGGGGCTTGCTGAATCATTCGCATTCTCGCCGTCATAGAAATAGTATGCAGTGGGGTTCCTGGGCGTCACGTCAGCACGCGTTTCAACCGTCGTCCACGCCTCGCCGTCGTCCGATGCCTCCACCGTCCAGGACATGGGGTAATCGTTATTCAACACCGGCATGAAGTTGTAGCCTGTCAACGGTTTTGCGGTCGAGTTCAATCGGAGTTCAAACCCAAGATGCGAAGCGGGGTTTCCCGGATCGATCTCCGGCGACGACAGGTACGCGAAGTTGTTCAGGTATTGGTTGAAGTTCGTGCGGAAACACTGCGCCACCTGCCCGATACCCTGCCAGTCCGGCACGCCCGCCTTCAAGGCCAAGTTGGTGGAGGCGTCGTAGTGCCATCTCACCCTTCCCTCGGCGAGCGCCGTCGTCGGTCCCACATAGCTCAGTCCCGGAAGACCCGGCGCGGCATTTTTGCCGTCCGTGCCGAAAAGCCAGAAACGCCCGATATGAAGCGGCTTCGGGCCGTTGTAAATCTTGGTAAACGTCCAGCGCCAGTACTTCTGCGCGAAACCGTACTTCGAGAACACCACGGAACCGCTCGCCACATGCAGCCCGCCGCTGATCGTGCCCGGATCGTATGCGGCGGTACGGCCTCCACCCGTCTTCACAAACGTGCCGCCGTTGGCCGTTTCGAGCGCAAGTCCCTTCAACTGCGCCTCGCCGGTGATCGACACGCGGCATCCGTCCGCGATCAACGTAGCGCCGGATGCGCCGCAGAGGTTCGAGATTACGCAGTCCGACGTGATGCGGACGACGCCTTCCAGCACGTTCAGCGTCGGGATGTTCGTCGTCGAGGAAATCGTCGCCTCATAGGAGCCAATCTTCTCGACGGCCAAGCTGTTTTCGTTCGTGGAGGTTACGCTCGATTGCTTCAGCACGTAAAACGGCGGGATGTTTGCGCGGAACGCACATGGCGAGGAGGAGGCGTCGATCCTGATCGTCGCGTCGCCGTCCCCAAGCAGTCTATCATCATAGCCCGAACGTACAAAATCGACATCGTGAACCGTAACCGTGTAGGGATGTGCCACTCGCAGCGCCACTTTGTAATAACCTGTTGGACGTATGGTCCTTACGTTAGGCCCGATGATATTATTTCCTCCAAACCCAAAGACTCCTCCATTCGCACCCGATCCCCCGCTAAAAGACAGATTGCCGACATTGTTCAACATGGCACCCTTGTTGAACATCTGGTAATAAGGTTGAGTTTCATTTGAAACATGGGAAAACACAAGATCCCCCGTTCCGCCCACCACCACGGGCACGTTGGCGCTGTTAAAAGCACCCAATTGATTGCCCGTGGAGATCGTCAGCGCAGATCCCTCCTTGAGGTCAATGGCGAAGGCTCCACGCATGAATATGCCGGCGCCATACGCATATCCCCCTCCTCGGGACAATAAAGACGTCCCCGCCACGGAAATACGCGCCGTAAGAGTCGAATAATTTTTAGCCTCGCGAATCGCTATGCCAGCGCCATCGACAGACAGGACATCAAGGTACCCATCCGTCCCCGTCACCTCAGGTGCGTTCGTGGCAACGTTGAAATACTTTGCGCCGAAGTTGTATCTATAGTCGTTCTGTGCCGCAGCGGTTCCGTTCTTGACGATCACCTTGCCGTACGTGCCGTCCGCGGCATTCGTGAACGTGACGGTGGTGGGTGTCTGGTCTTTGTAATGAGCCGTGCCGATCGACGCCTTCGCGCCGTCGACCGTCAGCGTGCCGCCGTCGAGGTTCAGCGTGGGCGTTTTGATCCACCCGTCGCCGGTGATTTCCAGCGAGCCAGCGACCGTCATGGAAGTGAAATTCGTCACCGTACCGCCCACAAAGGCGAACGCGTCCGTTTCGCCGGCCGCCAGCACGTAGTCGTCGGCCCGCGCGGATGCAACCGCGCAGATCGCCGCACATCCCAGCACCGCGCGCGCCAGCCGCCGCGTCCGCACACCCATCTGCAAGTTGTCAGTCATACGCTTCTCCTGTCTTTTTGTCATCTCATTTTTTCACAAGGCCAGCCAACCGGCGTTCCACGCGGCGATCTCGGGCAGCGTCACGCACGTCTCGCTCCCCTCGCGCCGCAGCGGAAGCGTTACGGCCGGCTGACGGAATGCCCGCCACGTCGCTTGCGTCACGTCGGGAGGCACGCCGCGCAGGACGAGCGTCACGGGCTTCTGCGCGTCGATCCGCGCGTTGAGCATCATCACGCTCTTCAGCCGCCCGTCCTTCGTCACGCGCGGCACGACGAGCGCGACTGACGGATCGCGAACGACGACGGGCAGCTTCCAGCCCGCGCGTTCGTCAGCCCGACGCCGAATGTCGCGGAGGTTGGCGGACGTGAGCCCGGAGAGGTTGATCTTCACGTCCTCGGCCGTCACGACACCGTACGTCTTCCCGATGCCAGGCACAACCGGCACGCCCGTGAGCGCATAGCGGTACAGAACCGCCGACGCCGCGCCCGACTCGTCCGCCAGCCCCGCCGGCACCGTGTCACGGTTCCAGTTGCGGTACTCCTCCAGCACCGCACGTTCAGCAGCCAACGGAGCGAGCAGGTTCTCGGCGTACCATTCGTCCGTCTCCGACCGCGTGTCCATGATCAGCAGGCTCACGGCGTTCATGCCGTAGGCAAGGCTCGTGATGCTCTCTACAAGTATCCCCTGTGCCGTACGGCTCGCGAAGGCGCGCGGATACGTCTCCACCTCCGGGCACCAGCAACCGATCCAGTCTGGCGCGCCCAGCATCTTCATCTGCCGCGCCGACGCAATCGCCTTCACGGGCTGTCCGTTCGGGTCCTGGTCGTAGTACGCGCCGCCGCCCGGGCGCGACCCCACCGGCAGGCCCGTCGTCTCGCGCAGCGCCTTGAAGATCGCAAGCTGCGCGTTGTTTCGCCACGAGCCATGCTGGTAGGCGAAGCGCGTTTCCGGCGACACCTCGTGCATCGCCGCCGCGATGACGCGCGCCACCTCGGCGATGCCCGCGAAGCTGAAGCGCTCCCAGGCGTCGTAGAGCGCGGGGTCCTTCGCGATGGCCTTTGCCAGCGCAACGCGTGTCCAGCTTCCGCCCGTCTCGGCGTTGAACGCCGCAAGGCACACCGGGCACCAGCATCCTATGTCATTCTTCGTCGAGGCTGGCCGATGGTTGTTGATGCGCAGGTCGTCGTCGATCCACACCCACGCCGGCCTGAACGCGGCGTAGAGCCGCGCCATCTCGCGGACGTAGGCGAGAAACGCAGGCTGGCGCGGGCAGTTGCAGGCCTTGCATTCCACGCCCGCGCTTCCGGTGAATCCGCCCCACGTCTTGCCGGCGATGCCCTCTTGCAGCGTCAGGTCGTCGCTGTGGCCCAGCGTGGCCTGGAACTGGAGACTCGGCACGATGCCGGCGCCCCGAAGCTGCTCCGCGTAACGCGCGAGGCGCGCAGCGTGTGCACGGTGCCAGTCCATCTGAGGAAAGCCGATGCCGGTGGAGAACCACACTTCGTCGCAGGCCGCGCGGTTCGCCGCCAGCGCCTTGAACGTCTTCGCCCACTGCGCGTCGTCCGCCGTGTGCGGGCCGCGCAGACGCATCAGCATCAGAGATTCATCCGCCGCCGCAACGAACGCCATCGCGAGAATTGTTCCAATCACAGTTCTCATTTCTCGTTTTCCTGTCTTCTGTTTTACGAAAGCCCCAATCCGCGAAACAGGCGTTCGCTCGCCTGATTTCCGCCCAAGTCCGCCGCGCCGTAGAGCATTGGCCTGACCTTCTCGTTGGCCAATAGTATACCACAGTCGTGGGCGCTCGATGGTTTCATTATCCCTTTCTCATAGAAATCCGCCGCGAAGCGGATCGCCGGAGAACACCTCGGCCATGATCGCGGTCAGCTTGCGCGCCGTCGCCATCGTCGCGGACTCCTTTGCGAGCAACTTGAGCTTTCGAGCCTGCTTCAAGACATGGGCGTCGCGCCTGTGGCGGAGGCGACATCCCCGCCAAGCTTGTCCGCTCCACCGTTCGCCTTCTCAAGCTGACGCCTGTCGAATTCGCCCAAGCTGCCGCCCGCCTCAACCGCCCTTTCGCAACCAGCCACGTGCGATAGCCCTCCACATCGGCATCTGTCCCATTCAAACGCACGGGTAGGGTCACGCGTCCCGCGTGACCGCACTGGTAGGGCGCGCGCCCCGCGCGCACCGACCGCCCCATTATGAGGTACGTTCAGTATCCAGATTCCAAGCTTTTCACCAGAAATCGCCTTTTGATTCGGTAATGCTGCTGACTTCGCGCATGCGCGGGAAATCGTTGGCCACGACATCGCCGCCAAGTTCAGCCTGCCGCGCCAAAGCCCTTGCTTTCGCGCGGTATCGCTTGTGCCAATGGTGCTTGAACCACCATGCGCTCAGGCGCAGAGTTAAACATGCCTTCGTTCCATGGACAGTCTTTGACATTCTAACTCTCCTCATGTTTTCTGATATCCGATGTGTCAACTAGTCGCCATACTTCGAGTAGTTCCAGATTTCAGACACTTCGTTACTCGTCGGAAAATCTATGGCCGTAATGTCATCCTGCAACCGGGCCTTATTGCAGAGCGCGGTCGATCTAGCGCGCATCTTCCCATGCCAAATCTTCTTAAAACACCTGTCGGATTGTCTTTTCCACCAGCACCTTCCGCGAAAGCGCATCAGTATATTTCTTCCAGCCATTTCTGTTTCTCCTTTGAGTTCGCTTAAACAGCTGCTTCCACTAGCAGCCATCAGTGACGTCAATACATTAGCAACAACCGTGCCAATCCGGCCCGAAAGGAATCATCCCTTCAAGAAATCATGACAATCCTATCATTCTGCCTGAATCTCGTAATCAGCCATGTTACACATGTAACCGCCACCCTACAACAACATATCCGATTTTCTAGGCTTTATACCGGAATATACACATCAGAATCTTTGGATGACCTGAAACAAGTCCTTTTGCGGACATCTCCAGTCTGCGTATTTTTAACGTTTTATAAAACGTTAAAAATAAAAGTATGTTTTATAAGACATTAAATCAAAGCTGAGTAGGGCTCGGCGTGCAACAACACCCCACTATTCGATGTGTACAGACGCAAACAAGTTCAGGCAAGCGCGCGGCCGGCGATGGTGGCACGAAGCGCGCGCTCATACTCTGCGGAAGTTGGCTTCGACGCAAGTATCTGCCGAATCGAGGATTCGTGTTCGGGGTCGGCCACTCGCGCAAGGCGCGTGAAATCAGCTTTTGCGCCAGTCACGATGCCCTGCCAGCGCACGGTGCCGAGTGCCGAAAGCCGACCAACTGCCTCTACGCGGATTTCCGGGAAACGCGAATAAATGAAATCGCCGAGGACTTCTCGCGCGGCAACCGGGGACCGACCGGACATCTGGACAAAATAAGCGAGCGCCGAGCGTGCAATTCGGATATGTTCACTTCTCAACGCCGCGCCCCTCACGGCATTCGCGATTTCTGGCTCAAACATGGCGCAGTCGGCAAGACAGCCAATTGCGCATTCGCCGATGCCGGGGCTGACGTCCTTTTCCAGTGCATTCAGATAGGCCGATTTGCGAAATGCCGTGTCGGACGACCAGCGCAACGTGCGCAGAGCCATTTTCGCAACCGGTATCGACGCGTGAGCTGCAAGCTTGCATACGGCTCCATCGTCGCATGTCCGACTCAGGTTCTGTTCTGCAAGTCCTTCCCATGTGGCAAGCCAGTCACCGGACAAGTCCCCGCCTCTCGCCTTGGTCATGTAGTAGCCGCCGTATCCCGCCCTAAAACAGGGTTTCAGCGGGCGTACAGACTCGTCGTTCGCCTCCCAGAGGAAGAGGTGGCGTTTCGCACGGCTCATCGCGACGTACAGGAGCCGCCGCGCTTCGTCCGGATCGGACAGCGGGAAATCCACGACATCCTTGACATTGGGAATGAACACGGCGTCAAATTGCCGTCCCTTCGCCTTGTGGATCGTCGAGATTACGATCTTCTCGTCGCCAACAAGGAGATCGGCCTCCTTCAGCCTCGACACCCGATTCCAATCCTCGGCAAGCCGTTGTTCCAAGGATCGGTTATCGTCGGCATAGACATGGTCCATGTACCTGAGGAACTTCTCTATCCGCTCCTTGGCCTGGACAATCGCAGCTTCATAAGTGACCTCTTGTTGCGGGACGCCGTCTTTCTGGCGGCCTCCGGGGATGAGTTCGTCCAAGGCATACATCATTGGCCAATTTCCAAGGGCCGCGTCTGCGAAGAGGGAAAAGACATCCCGGAACGAGCAGCTTCCGCCGAGCCGCGCCCGCACGGCGCGAACCGCAGGGCGAAGCGCCGCGCGCAAGGCCACAAGCGGACGACGGTGCCACCAGGCCCAGCGAACCGCACGCGAACGGACGGCGGGCAACAGCCCGATGGGATCTTTTTCGTCAAACAGCGTGCGCGGATCCCATCCTGACGCAAACATCGCACGTACGAAGTACCGCGCGGAAGTCCGCGAACGAACCTTTCCGCCGAAACGGTACAGGAGCGTAGTCCAGGCAGTCATCGGCACATTCTCCGCGAATAGCGACACGAATGCCATGAAGTCGCGCATCGGCGCGTATGAGAAGAGGTCGGTTCCGGAAACTTTTGCATATCTGTAGCCGAGCGGCTTGACGCATTCCTCGCAGATGTCCGCCGCCGAGTTTGTGCGAACGAGAATGGCGACGTTTTCCGCAATACCGGCGGACAGCAGTTCGACCGCCTTTCGCATGACAGGGGCGAAGTCGAAATCCTCGTTGATTCCGCGCTTCTCACCTTCCAACCGCGCTTCAGACAACCCCAACACGCCGTTGGCGGCATGCGGGGCAGCGGGAACGGGCAGGAATTCCCAGTCAGATCCGAGCGTTTCAAGCGAGTAGCGCATCAGTATCTCGAGAAGCAGCGGCGTCGCGCGGAAGTTCGTTCTGAAACAGTGGCGTGTACAATCGGCGGTCGCGGCGGCAAAACTCGTCGCCGATGCACCAAGGAACGAGAATATGGCCTGTTCCGGGTCTCCAAAGTAAACGCTCACGCCCCGCTCAGCGGTCAGGTTCTTGACGATACGCCATTGGAGCGGATTAAGGTCCTGCACTTCGTCAATTTGAACCCAGTTAAAACGCCGTTCTTCCGGCAGCGGATGCTCCTCCTGAAAAAGATACGTCTCGTTCAGCAAGTCGTCGAAGTCAACACAACGAAATTTCCGCTTGAGCCCCGCATACGCGCGCGCCACCGCGTCGATAACGCCTTCTGCGACGAGACTGACGACCTGATGCGGCAATGGACGGGTCAAGGTGGACGGAATGCCGATCCTGCGCTGGTGGGCCACGAGCACCCCCGCGAGGATTTCCGCATCCGGGTCTCGTCCGCCCTTGAGTGCATCGGAAATGTAGTTTTCAAGTACGTCATGCAGATAGACAACCCGCTGCGGATTGAACTCGTGCAGCCCGCGCCGACTGTCATCAGGGGACGGACCGCACACGCCGCGGATGCCGCGCAGGACGGTCACGCCGTGCGTCCGTCCGATATCTGCTGGTGCGCCTGCGCGCAGTTCAGCCCGGAGCACGTTCAGGACCTCATGTACGAATTCCGACTGTTGCACTTCGTCTATCACATGCTTTCCAGAATGCATCCGCCCGACCGAGACCAGAAATGAATGGCAGAAGTGGTGGATGTTCCCGACGTCGGGGAGACGCAGGTTGTCCGCCTCGCGTGCCACCCTTTCCCGCATTTCAAACGCGGCCCGATTCGTAAACGTCGCGCACAGCATCCGCTCGGGATCGACTCCCTTCCGAATGGCGGAGAAGATGCGGCGGGAGAGCATTTCCGTCTTCCCCGACCCTGGCGGGGCAAGCACGAGATGGCGTCCAGACGCGAGCGCCACGACCTCCGCCTGCTCTTCCGTAAGCTGCATGGGGAGTCAGGCCTCCAGAATCGCTTGTTGAGCCTTCGGCGAGAGCTTTTTGTGTGAAACTCCCGTGCCGCGCCTGTTCTTCCAATTGGTAGCAGTCACGCCTTCCTCCCTGCTGATCTTCGCAAGCACGATTCGGCTTGCCTTGTCCGGACGCCCCGCGACGGGATTGTGATTGGGGCTACCGCCGTATTCATCGCCAAGAACCTGCCGCAGCAGCACTTTCGTCACCGGATGCGTCGGCTGCTTGAGAAAGTACAAAGAACCTCCCCGGCCGACGCGGTACGTGTCCACTACTCCCGCCGCATACAGAAAGCGCAAGTGGTGGTATGTCGATTTCACGATGGTGCCGGCCGCGCGCTCGAGCTCGGAGAGAGTTGCCTCGCCCTTCGCCAGCCGGAGGATGATCGCCAGCCGGTTGAAATGGGTAAATCCCTTGAAAATGCGAACCAAGGTGTTCTCCCATCCGTCTGGGAGGTTGCCGCGCATGTACGCGGCGAGGGCCTTCTGCAGCTCGGCGGCCTGGGGCAGGGACCGGTCGCGGTTGAGATTGTAGAAAACCTTGATGTGTTCGCGACTCACGCCAAGAAGCCCGCGCGCGTTCATCTGTCTGAGGTAGACGGACGCTACGTCGTCCTGCAAACCCAGAAGGCGCGCGTACTGTCTCACCGAAAAGCACCCCTCGTGTTCGACGACGGCCTTAAAGAGACGGAGTCGGTCTTCGTTCGCCAGCGCGCGGCATGTGCGCCAGTATGTCGGTTTAAGCTTCACATCAGACATGTCAACGCCTTTCGCAAATTTTGACGTGGGAATTATACCAGAACGCCGACTTGACTTTCAATGTTTTATAAAACTTGATCTTATTTTTAATGTTTTATAAAACTTCTAAAGCACACATATGGCCAAGACATGCTGACCAGATTTATCAAATGTACGCGCGAGGCAGTTGCAAAACCACAACATTCTGGTCTGGTGTTCCAGCGCGAGCCGCGGACTGCGATGGAACGCAGTCCCTAACAGGTTTTGCAACCGCCTCACACACCAAAGGTGTTACGATCACCGCAAGTCAGGGGGGCGAATACATGTACACTCAGTCGAAGGAACAACGAAATGGCTCGGATGGCTGGACTCGAACCAGCAATGGCCGCATTAACGGTGCGGTGCCATACCATTGAGCGACATCCGAATTTGTACAGACAACATCAGAATTGAATGAGTTATGTCCGAATTGACGTGACGACATTCAATTGGTGGCGTCCAGAACGCCACCCCTTCACACTTCCAGCATCCCGCCCAGCACCTCGGTGAGGAAGAGGCGGGTGCGGGACTGGATGCCGGGGGACTTGCTTTCGCGCGGACCGGCGACGTTGAGGACGAACGGCACGGGATGCTCGGCGGCGAAGAACTGTCCGAGCCACTTGCGCACCTTGCCGACGGCATCCGCCTCGCCGAACGAAACGACGAAATGCGACTTCATCATGTTCATGCAGAAGTCGCGCGTTCGCAGCGTTCCGCCGCTGAGCGGATAGGCATCGGTCAGGATCAGCGTCGCGTGGGAGTCGGCGACGTTCTGCCGCGTCCGCACAATGTAGTTCGCGCTCGCGTGTTCCTGCATGTGCGAGCGGAATCGTTCGGGAACGGTCCCGTTCTCCGCTCGCCAGCCCTTCGGCACCCAGCCGCCCCAAACAAGGCCGAGGCCAAGAGCCGCCTCAAGCGCCCCTTGGTCAACCCCGGTCTGTCCGCCAGACACGATCTTCAGCTCTTGTCTTGTCATTATCTCAGCTCGCCTTTACTTTCTTTGCCCAAATAGCATACCTCAAATCGCGGAAGGCGTCCAGCGGTCATACCAGGCTGGAGGTTCCTCAATTTTTTCGGGCCTGGCGAGGCCACCCCGCGCCGAGATGTTTTTCGGGCCTGACACTGTGCGGCTGAGGGCGCAGGTGGCGCAGCTTCGCCCCCGCCGAGGCCGAGAAGGAGTCCGAGGCGTCGCTCTTCGCCTTCTTTGGGCTGAACACCGGGTGACATCCGGCCCCAGATGCCACTTCACCCTTTATTTGCAGGGCTGCGGCGATTCCCATGCCCGAAAAATTGGGGAACCTCCAAATCACTCATCTCATGCTTCATTCAGCAGGAGATTTCATAAACCGGGGTGGCGCCAGAAGTGCCTCAGCGAGGCTCGAAGCTGCCCGGATTGTCCGTGAGCACGAGGCCGTCGTACTGAAGCTTGCCGTATGACGTGGCGCGGACGCGCACGGTGTGGGGACCAGGCTGGAAATCCCAGTGGCAGGTCATGTCGCCGAACTTGTGCCCGGGCGTGAGCATCGTCCAGGTGGGGTAGGGCTTGGTCTGCTGGATCGACTCGGCCGCCTGTTCGCCGTCCACCGCCACGCGCAGGCGGTCGCGTCCCTCGCCCTTTGCGTGGACCATCAGGTAGTAGCGCCCGGCTTTCGGCACGTCGAACGTGAACGCTGTTTCCTTCTTGCGGTCGAACGCCTTGAAATCGCCTTCGCGCGGGCCGTCCGCGTAGAGGACGAAGTCCCCTTCCCGCTCGGCCTTGTATGGCGGGACGAAATCCGTCTCCGCGTACAGCGACACAGGGCGCGACAAACCCTCCGGTGTGCGGACAAGGAAGGCGCCGCGGTAGTCGTGGCGGTCGGCCATGCGGTCGG
>JAEEGG010017326.1_pt1 | contig 14825 bp, 10 predicted proteins | sample 9134161 | NCBI WGS metagenome assembly JAEEGG01 (sample SAMN16246543, study PRJNA631951) | gut metagenome | biome: gut microbiome; feature: rumen; material: CR-attached | host: Bos | place: Iran: Karaj | collected 2018-10
GCCAAACTTGTAAGCCGCATGTTCGCAGTCGTCAAAAGGGACGAAGCTTATCAACGAAACTATAAGATATTTACTCCTACTGAAAAAAACTTTCAAAAAACCGTTGCCAATTCATAAGAATAGATAGGAAAATTTACAAAAACGCAACTTTATTCTCCTATTATTCCTCATACACCACATGGAGCAACACGTCGCCCACCATGCCGAGAGTGGTCTTGTCAATGTTTTCAAGGTTGTCATTCAAGGTGTGCCACACCTCAGGGAAACACTCATTGCTGCTCTCTGGATGCAGGTCTATGATGTCGATAGTGGGTATGCCCGCGATTTCGTTCATCGGGATATGGTCATCACTGATCATCGTTCCAAGTTCATTGCTGAACTGCGGACGGTAGCCAAGATCAAAAGCCCTGCGCCACACCTTATTGCTCACCCAAGCAGCATAGCCTTGAGAATAATACTCTTTCGGGAAGTTGGGGTTGGCGCCACCCACCATGTCCAATAAGATGCCGTAGTAAGCCTTATAGCCATAGACATGCGGCATCTTCGACCAATATTGCGAGCCCAAAGCCCAAAAGTTGACTCGGTCGTCATGATATTTCTCGGCTTCTTCCTGGTGCGGGCCATAGTCCTCAAGATCGAAGAGGACGATGTCGACGCCAAGGTTTTCGGGCAAGGGCTGCAGTTTGAACTGACGTGCACATTCGAGCAATACGCCAACACCGCTAGCGCCATCATTAGCACCGTCAATGGGTTTACGGGTATTGGCTGCGTCAGGGTCGTGATCGGCAAAAGGACGTGAGTCCCAGTGGGCACATAGCACGATGCGCTTCTTGGCTTGAGGGTTGAACACGCCAACGAGATTCTTTCCATCAACACCCTTGCCGTTGAAAAGACGCGCACGGAAACTTTGCACAATAACCGTGTCGGCAAACTGGTCAAGTTGAGTGGTGAGCCACGCTGCACAGTCGGCATGGGCTTGTGTCTCAGGCACACGTGGACCGAATTCCGTTTGGCGTGCCACATATTGGTAGGCCGAGTCGGCATTGAACTGCGGCACCGTCACGGTTTTCTTCGGTTTGTCATTCGGCGTGGGTGTCACTTGCGGCTGTTTTTCGCCACAAGAAGCCAAGAACAGGGTTACAGCGATTATAATAAGGCTTTTCTTCATTTCAAAAATGTTTTGGACTGCAAAAGTACAACTTTTCTGCCTACCTGCCAAAGTCAATGGCAAGGGGTCATTCCACCGCCAACTTCGTCCACTTCAGTTTGGGCTCGAATGGCTCGCCCAACTGACGAATCATCGCTTCGCCCTCTTCCTTCGAAATCTCCTTTCCATCCAAGATGTAAACGCTTTCTCCATAATCATCAAGCTGGTAATCCCATTCCGACTCGTCACGGAGATAGGACTTGGGAGAACTTCCACTCAACAAGACATAAACGCTCGACATGCACAAAGCGCCACAGCTGCCAGAGTGGCACACAGCGTTTTTATAAAACGACAAGAAACGCACGCCGTTTTCGCCCGCAAGCAAACTGATGGTCAGTGCTACGCTAAAAGCTGCACGAGTGGACTCATCTTCAGATTGCAACAACAACTCTGGCACTCCGTCATGGTCGATGTCCATCATGGCATATTGGGAGAACTGGGCACTAAAATTGCCATAATAATCCTCGTTAAACAGGGCTTGGCATTCGTCCAACCGGTCAATGGTGACTTGAGGATTTGTCGGTTGCATTCCATCCCAGCCATAAGTATGCTTAATGGTAATGGCTCCGAAGAATTCCTCCACAACGAGGTTCTTGCCTTTTTGGGGTAGCCACGCCCTATAACGATAGCTAGGGAACGAGGGCGTGAACAAGTTGGCGAGACTCTTTTCAGGCTTAAGTGTTCGTGTCGCCGGGTCGTAGTCATAGAAACAAAGCAGCACCAATTCCGACGGTGTCATGTGAAACATGGTAACAGCCAAAAGCTTGTGGCCGTTTTTACGGTTCCACACGCAAGCTTCCAGATACTCGTCGGATTCCGCATCGGGATCATCCTCCGAATATCTCACGAAACCATTCTTCAAGTCGACCACCTTATCGGTGTTGTCGTACTTTTCTTGCGACTCGGCAAACTTCAACAGTTCACCACCCGAATAGGTAGGCCAGCCTTGCTGGAAAGCGGCGACCAATTGCAGGATATTGGCCTGTTGTGTACCATTCACATTTACTTCGAGATTCTTCGATTGCCAACCATCGCGAATCTGGTCAAGCGGCACATTTTTCTGGGCCGATAAGCCAATGGCAAATGCCATCATGGGCAATAATAAAAGTAACTTTTTCATATCCATAGGATTTTAGAGTTTCTTTTTTGTTCAATACTAAACTGCAAGTTCTTTTGATTTACGGATTATGACCATGACCATGACTATGATTTTGACACCCCCCACACTGCATGTGGAGTAAATAGGATGGCGTGTCTTCAACTCGCTTTCTATGGCTTTCAATATGGGTTGATGCAGTCATGGTCATAGTCATTGGTCATGGTTACAAGTATATTATCTTTTATTTCAACTGACACTTCTCGTCTGATTGTTTTACAATCATCTTATTCTTCCTGAACCAGATGTACATCGCATTGCGGGAAAGGAATCGAGATGCCGTTCTCGTTCAAAGTATTGTAAATCAATTCTTTTGCTCGATCAATATAACCGATGCGTTCTGCCACAAGCACCTGCTGCTTCACGGCAATGGTGACCGCACTGTCGTCCATCTCCTCCAAAGAGACGGTGATGCCTCGCTTCGAGTCCACGATATCGCGACCAAAAGCGTCCTTGGCCTGCAGCGTCTGTAAGGCTTCGCCCAACAGTTCACGGACACGCTGGATGTCGGTGCCATAGGCCACACCTACCGTGATCTTGACGAACTCATAGCCATGGTTGCGTGTGAGGTTGCTGAAGTTCTTGGCGAACAACGTGGCATTAAGGAACGACATTTCAGCGCCATCGATGGTCTCAATCTCCGTGCTCTGGTAGCCTATGTGGGTGACCTTACCACGAATGCCGTCACATACAATCCAGTCGCCGATACGCAGGCGGCCCGACATCAGCTGAATGCCATAGATGAAGTTGTTGAGGGTATCCTTGAGGGCAAAACCAATACCTGCAGAGAGACCGCCAGCCACAAGACTCAACGAACTGGTCGGGATATGTAGCGTCAAGACAATGACAACGACATAAGTAAACCACACCAAAACACTGATGATGCTGTTGCCCAACGAAAGGTTAATCTCGTTGTTACGGATGGTCTTGCGATTGTGTTTCTTCATGAAGATCGCATAACGGATTTGCTGCCAGATGGCATGCAAGGCGCGGTTGATATAACGGAACACAAAGAACAGGCAGATGAGAATGAGGATTCCATGGAACGAAAGCCTGAAGGTATCCGCACCACTGTCATTGACCAACTGGACGAAGTTGTGGTGATAGATATTGTTATACAAATCCTCGAAATCGAACACATCCAAGGCCAGATGGAGACAGAACGGAATAGACAGCAGACCCATCACGGGTAGCACCACATCCTTGACCAAATCGTAAAACCAAGTGGCACCAAACATCAAAGTCTCCTTGCCGGGACCCGAAATGAAATTGATTCTCGATCGGTAGTCATTGATGCGGGGTTTCATCCGTTTCTCACGGTATTGCACGATAAGCTTGAGGATAGTATAAATGGCATGGATGGTGGCCAATTGGAAGTACCACCACACCAAGATGAGCAGCGAGGCAAAGATGTAGCCAGCGATGGCCACACCCAAAGCGGCACCTGTCACCACTAGCGAGAACCAACCCAAGAAACGGTCGATGCGATTGACTTTCTTGGCGTTGCGCAGACAAGCGAAGAGTTGCCAGACGAAGAAGGCCACCAACACAGGCGGGAAGATGAAATTCATCAGCGTATTGGGCATGAAGACCACACGGAACCCGATGACCGCCAACGCCATACAGAACGTAGGCAGATACAGTCTGACGCCATATTTCACCTGTTTGGGTTTCAACCTTAATAGCAACGCGAGGAGAATGGCCGCCAACAACCACAAGAAGGTCTTGGTGAGGCTGGCAGCGATATGGAGCAGACCATCGCCACCGATAAATGAATTCACAATGATGGTGACAAGAATGGCAATCAGCAGCGAAATGTAACGCCGATGCTCCTTGACTACGACATCCTTCAACGGCTTGACATAACGGAACACGGGGATGAGCAGCAGCGAGACCACAAGCCAGATGACCAGCAACTCAACGACAAACAGGACGATAATGAACACTTGGAGTGAATATTCCCAACCTGTGTCGGACGAGCGTTCTAGACTACCCTTTTGAAACAAAGACGAAAGGGAGGTGAGGTCATATTTCTCGCCCGCATCTTCCATGGCTTGTCTCCAATAATACCCAGGACGCTGCAGGATGGCGTACCACGGAGTCTGTCCCTCCACAAAAATACGGTTTTGCAACACTTGATAGTAGTTGTGCGCATAGTCGTAGGTCTCCTTCAGGCGCAGGAAAGTCTCATAGTAGTGGATGCTGTCGGCCACCACCACCGCTTTGGTCTCGGCATACATCTTAAGCAACTCGCCAGCATAGAAGATGCACTGTTCGCGGTCCGCCTCGCCTTGTTGGTCAAGCACGAAAGGTATCATGGAAAGCGAGTCTGCCATGGCCTTGACTTCCTCGTCCAGTTCGAGATGCGTCACGCTGAAATACAGTGGGTTGAGTGTGTCGTAGTGGAAGAGAAGACTATCGGGGATACCAACGATGGTGTCGAGTTCGGGAGGAAGACGGCGCAGCGACTCGATGAGACGAGCATAGCGTTCCATCTCCACATTGAGGTTGCTGACGATATGGTCGAAAGGCCCTCGGTCTTGGTTGAACTCGTTGTATTTTTTTGCGACATTCTGTAAGGCGTAGCTCACATCGAAGGTGAAACCTTGCTTCTGTGAATACAGCATCAGCGAGAGTTCATCGCTCTGCTTCATCACGTCAATCATCTTTTGGCGCTGCTTCTCATAGTCCTCGGTAAGGCGTTCGCGGTTCTTGTCAATTTGCCGATGGTCGGCTTCCAACTCATTGCGCAGCACTCGCAGGGTACGGTTGAGGTTATGGCCGTATGAGATGGCGAAAAGCGGCACCACGATAGCCAAAAAGGCGACTAGGGAGAGGAGACGTTTCTGTTTAAAAGGGGTTCTCATTGGGCGATTTCTTTGATGAAACTCATGAATAAGGGATGCGGATGCAGAACTGTACTAGAATACTCGGGATGGAACTGGGTGCCGATGAACCAACGATGGCTGGGAATCTCGACAATCTCAACCAAGTCGCTCTCAGGGTTCACGCCAACGCACTTCATGCCATTTCTCTCGTATTCGTCTTTATAAAGGTTGTTGAACTCGTATCTGTGGCGATGGCGTTCGCTGATTTGTGGAGTGCCGTAGATCTCGGCCACACGACTGCCTTCGCGTAGGTTGCAACCGTAGGCACCCAAACGCATGGTGCCTCCCAGGTTAGTAATGGTCTTCTGCTCCTCCATCATGTCGATGACATTGTGCGGGGTATTGGCATCCATCTCACTCGAGTTGGCGTCTTTATACCCCAACACGTTGCGGGCGAACTCGATGACCATCATCTGCATGCCGAGACAAACGCCAAAAGCGGGCAGGTTGTTGACACGCGCATACTCCACAGCGACAATCTTGCCTTCGATGCCACGTTGGCCGAATCCAGGGCATACCAAGATGCCTGCCACGCCAGAGAGTTGCTCTGCAACGTTCTCCTTGGTGATGTTCTCACTGTTGATAAAGTCGATCTTTACCTTCACATGGTTGTAGATTCCTGCCAAAACCAGACTCTCACGGATACTCTTGTATGCGTCTTGGAGGTCATATTTGCCCACCAACCCCACATGCACCTCTTGAGTGGCCGTGCGTTGCAGTTCGAGAAACCGATGCCAACCTTCCATCTTCGGGGTCTCTCCTACCGGCAAGCCGAATTTGCGCAGCAGGGCGGCATCAAGGCCTTGGCGTTGCATGTTGACAGGCACCTCGTAGATGCTCGGCAGGTCTTCGCTCTGCACCACGCATTCGAGGTCGACATTGCAGAAAGAAGCCACCTTCTGGCGGATGCCATCAGAGAGGTGTTTCTCGGTGCGAAGCACGAGCACGTCGGGTTGGATACCAGCGGCTTGCAACTCTTTCACCGAATGTTGGGTGGGTTTCGTCTTCAATTCATCGGCGGCCTTAAGGTAAGGGATATAGGTAAGGTGTACGCTGACGGCGCGGTTGCCGAGTTCCCATTTCAGCTGACGGATGGCTTCGAGGAAGGGGGCCGCTTCGATGTCACCGATGGTGCCGCCAATCTCTTGGATGACGAAGTCGACATCGTTGTTTTGCATGATGCGGTGTTTGATCTCGTCGGTGATGTGAGGCACCACTTGTATGGTCTTGCCGAGGTAGTCGCCGTGGCGTTCCTTGTCGATGACGGTCTTGTAGATCTTACCCGTGGTCACCGAGTTGGCCTGTGTGGTGCGGATGCCTGTGAAGCGCTCGTAGTGACCGAGGTCGAGGTCGGTCTCGGTGCCGTCAACGGTCACGTAGCACTCGCCGTGCTCGTATGGGTTCAATGTCCCCGGGTCGATATTGATGTAAGGGTCGATTTTCTGTATGGTGATGGTGTAACCGCGGGCTTGTAGTAGTTTGCCGATGCTGGCTGAAATAATGCCTTTGCCAAGAGAGGAGACCACACCTCCCGTTACAAAAATATAGCGTGTCATAGAAAGGGTTGTTTTTGTTGCTGTATGAAAAGGCAAAAATAGAAAAAATGACATTAACAACAAAAAAAGCGAAAGTATAAGTATCTTTGCAGCTTTAATAAATAAGTAGATGAGCAAATTTAGTTTACATAAAAGACGCGAGACTACGAGACAGCGAGACTACGGGACATTGGCTTGTCTCGAAGTCCCGAAGTCGCGTGTCCCGAAGTCAAAGGATAATGCAGTTTGATTTTGAACAGTTACTTAACTTATGAGCATGTCACCGATTATAGGCGTCACGCCGCTTTGGGATGCGGAGCGCAAGAGTGTTTGGATGCTGCCCGATTATTTGGATGGCATCAAAACCGCTGGAGGCGTTCCTATCGTCCTACCTATTGATATGTCAGACGAAGATGCTGACCGCATTGTGGAAACCTGCGACGGTTTCCTGTTTACGGGCGGCCAAGATGTCGCACCAGAGCTTTATGGGACGAAGGATGCCACTGGAACCGTCGTTCCCAGCCCGGAACGCGACAAATTGGAAACGCTTTTGCTGACGAAGGCCCTGCAAGCCGACAAACCCATTCTTGGCATCTGCCGTGGACTACAATTCATCAATGCGTTTCTTGGTGGTACACTTTGGCAGGACCTCCCCTCGCAGCATCCTTCGGATATCGTCCACAGGCAGGGCAAGCCTTACGGCGTTCCAACACACAAAGTCTCGTTGACCGGCGAGCTGCGTATGCTATTGGGTAAAGACACACTCGAAGTGAACACACTGCACCACCAAGCCATCAAAGACCTCGGCAAGGATTTGATACCCATGGCCGAATCCCCCGACGGTCTCATCGAAGCCGTTAAAATGGTGGGCAAGCGTTTCGTCTGTGCCGTGCAGTGGCATCCCGAGTATATGTTCAAGACGGATGCTGATAGTTTGCGGGTGTTTTCTTGGTTTGTGGGGCAGTGCTAATGAAAAAGCTGCGACAATAGCGGTTTTTTATGCATTTTATCGGATAAATAGAAATTATTACCTTGGATTTTTTCGATTTTGGTCGAATTATTACCTTGGATTTTTTCGATTTTGGTCGAATTATTACCTTGGATTTTTTCGATTTTGGTCGAATTATTACCTTGGATTTTTTCGATTTTTGGCAAATTATTACCTTGGATTTTTTTATTTTTGTTATAAGACACTGTAAATCATGTTTATATGCTTTATCCCAGTTTGTGATGAGTGAATAGAGGGAAAATAGCCTAAAGCAGCTTTCATTGCTTTCAACAGACAAAAACCTTGTGTTTTGCTTGTCCCGAATTCATTCAAACCTAATAGTAGATGCTGATATCTTTTACTGTAACTCCTTCAGTTTCTCCTGTGCGGCTTTGTAGCCCAGGTAGTGGTGTTCCATGAAACGCAGTTAAGACCTCCTCCTCTTCTGACAGCTTCCAATGCAGGGATGCCTAAAACCTCACAGCCTGGCATCGCATTGCTGATTTGTTCAAGAGCTTGCTCATCTTCTTCAAGCCCAAGCTGAGGCACAAGAATCAGCTTACCGATCTGCAGGAAATTGATGTATGCCCAGCTACGGGCGTGAATCTTCTTGGTTTTGTAATACAAAGGAATCACTTCAAAGTGTTTTTCCAATGCTTTACGGAAGCGACGATAATAATAGAGCGAGCTGTCGTCGTAGTTCGTCAACAAGATTCTACCGTCGCCAGCATAATGGACGATGCCATCGCTGTGGCCAAAGGTTTCCTTTTGGTCCCAAGGCAGAAAGAGGATGTCGCTTTGGAAAACATCCTTCAGAATCCTATCCACCTCAATGGGCGATTTGTCCCTATTTTCGGCAAAGACTTTTTCAGTCATCACAATGATGTTGCCGCATTTCACGACATTGCCGCCATCCAGAATCAGGTCAACTTTGACAGCATTTTGCAACACATGAGTCAGACGATTCTGTTGGGCTTGAAGCACCGCTTCGGGATTGGTTTGAAGACGAAGACCTGTTTTATCTTGCAGATAATTAGGTGTGTACTTATAGGATACAAAGCGGTTTTCTGCGATCTGGATGGGCATGAAATCACGACACCAAATGTCCTTGGTTTCCGAAAGGTAGGCATACGGAATCCCGTTTGCTTCCAATACTTCAGCAATGTGCTGATTCAAGATTGGGCATTTTTTTGGCAGAAGGTCAGAGAAATATACTACGGTGGTAAGGTTGTCGGTGATCATTTTATTTCATTTTTCCAAGGTGATGCTTTTTTGTAATTAGGCCCAACAGTCAAGTTCAAATCTTTTACATAAAATCTATAAGGGCTATCTCTATAATCGCCATCTTCCTTTTTAGGTTTTCCTGTAAGATGGCGTGTGGTTCTTCCCATCTCTCCAGCATGTCGGCTTTCTCCATCATTCATAACAATTTGTGGGGCCATATTAGGTTCTATGGCAGAAGAATAGAACAAATACCAGCAACAATTTCTCGGACCAAAAATTGCTTTCTCTTCGTCTGATCGATCACAAGTATCATCAAATGAAATAATACTCCTTATTAGAATGCCACCATAATACTTTTTGCTTTCATCACTCTTAAAAGACAAATCAACTCCATAATCATGAAGCCACCACATTCCTGCATCTTCCGTGCGTTCTATAGTTACATTGTCATTATGGTTGTTGTTTTTGAAGTAAAACTCTATTTCTAAAATCCTATACTTTCTATCCGCAGCCTTGACATAACTTTTAAACAAAAGAATATCAGCAATTTCAGAGAATGTTGATTTAATACAATCAACGGATGAATTGGCATCTAAAGTAGACAGTAATTGTTTTAATCTATTCATGACTTTAACTATTATTGGTAATCATGTGGCAAAAGTAAGGAGTTGAATTGGAAGCATTGCAAGAAAACTTGTTAAACTTTGTTAAAAATTTTCGAATATTTATTTACAACATAAATAACAAATTGTATATATAATTCTTTTCAAATTATTATAAATCAATAATATATATAACGCAGATATAGGCAAATTGTGTTGGTTGGAGTCAACAATCTATGCCGCAGTGTAGGAAGGATATGTACACAAAAAAAAAGGCGTAACCCTTTCGGATTACACCTTTTTTGATAGTGATTTGTGAAACGCTTACTTCACCTCCTCAAAGTCCGCATCAGTGACAGTGTCATCACCGCCATTGTTCTGCGGGCCTTGGTTCGGGTTGCCGCCTTGGAAGCCGCCGCCCATGTTGTTCGGGTCGAAACCGCCTTGCGGGCCGCCTTGGGCACCGGCGTTCTTGTACATCTCCTCGCTGGCCTTCTGCCACATGGCGTTCATCTCGGCCATGGCAGCGTCGATGCCGGCGATGTCCTGAGCCTGGTGAGCGGTCTTCAGCTTGCCGAGGGAAGCCTCGATTTCAGCCTTCTTGTCGGCAGGCAGCTTGTCGCCGTATTCCTTCAGCTGCTTCTCGGTCTGGAAGATGATGCTGTCGGCTTGGTTCAGCTTGTCGATACGCTCACGTTCCTTCTTGTCGGCTTCGGCGTTGGCCTGGGCTTCGTTCTTCATACGCTCGATTTCAGCGTCGGTCAAGCCCGACGAAGCCTCAATGCGGATGCTCTGGGTCTTGCCCGTGGCCTTGTCCTTAGCGCTCACGTTCAGGATACCGTTGGAGTCGATGTCGAAGGTGACTTCGATTTGCGGGATGCCACGCGGCGCGGGCGGGATGCTGTCGAGGATGAAACGACCGATGGTCTTGTTCTGTGCAGCCATAGGACGCTCGCCTTGCAGTACGTGGATTTCAACGCTGGGCTGGTTGTCGGCAGCGGTCGAGAAGACCTCCGACTTGCGGGTCGGGATGGTGGTGTTGCTCTCAATCAGCTTGGTCATCACGCCACCGAGGGTCTCTATGCCGAGGCTCAACGGGGTCACATCAAGCAGCAGCACGTCCTTTACCTCGCCAGTCAAAACGCCGCCCTGGATGGAGGCGCCGATGGCCACCACTTCGTCGGGGTTGACGCCCTTCGAAGGCTCCTTCTTGAAGAAGTCGCGGACGATGTTCTGGATGGCAGGGATACGGGTCGAACCACCGACCAAGATGACATCGTCGATGTCGTTGACAGTCAAACCAGCGTCTTGCAGGGCTTGACGGCAAGGCTCGATGGTATCGTGGATCAGTTTGTCGGCCAGCTGCTCGAACTTGGCACGGCTCAAGGTGCGGACCAAGTGCTGCGGGATACCGTTGACAGGCATGATATAAGGCAGGTTGATCTCCGTCTCGCTCGAAGAGCTCAACTCAATCTTAGCCTTTTCGGCTGCTTCCTTCAGACGTTGCAAGGCCATCGGGTCCTTACGCAGGTCGATGCCGTTGTCCTTCTGGAACTCTTCGGCAAGCCAGTTGATGATGACTTCGTCGAAGTCGTCGCCGCCGAGGTGGGTGTTACCGTTGGTCGACTTCACCTCAAACACGCCATCGCCCAATTCAAGGATGGAGATATCGAAAGTGCCGCCGCCGAGGTCGTACACAGCGACTTTCACATCGTTCTTTTTCTTGTCCAAGCCGTAGGCCAAAGCGGCTGCGGTAGGTTCGTTGATGATACGGCGCACTGTCAAGCCGGCGATTTCGCCAGCCTCCTTGGTGGCTTGACGCTGGGCGTCGTTGAAGTAAGCCGGCACCGTAATAACGGCTTCTGTGACCGTCTGGCCAAGGAAGTCCTCAGCGGTCTTCTTCATCTTTTGCAGCACCATGGCAGAGATTTCCTGCGGGGTGTATTGCTTGCCGTCGATGTCGATACGTGGCGTGTTATTAGGACCTTGGACGACCTTATAAGGCACACGACGCATTTCGGCAGACACCTTGTCGTAGGTTTCGCCCATGAATCGCTTGATGGAATAGACAGTACGCAGCGGGTTAGTAATGGCCTGACGTTTGGCAGGCTCGCCAACCTTACGTTCGCCACTGTCAGTGATAGCGACCACGGAAGGGGTGGTGCGGTGGCCTTCGCTGTTAGCGATGACGACCGGCTCGTTGCCTTCCATAACGGCCACACATGAGTTGGTTGTACCTAAATCGATACCGATAATCTTTGACATTTCTTTGTTCTCCTATTTTTTATTTGTTACTTGTTTAATTCTCATTTCGCGATTGCAAGCCCAATCCCCCTTCTAAGGGGGCAGGGGGATTGCAACGCACCGCTTTTTGTCAAGCTTTATGCCAAAGAAAAAAAACTGACAAAATGGCAATAATTCAGTTTTTCTCTCGTTTTCAAACGAAACAATCTTGTCGGTTCAAGGTTTTTTCGTACCTTTGCACCCTTATTTTTCATATTTTAACGCTTTCATAGACTATGAAGAAAATATCAGCCATCATAATTTGCTTATTATTGTCATCCTTCGCTTTTTCACAAGAGAAAGAAGGTTTTTTCAAACGCATCAAAAACGCGTTTACCGTTCACGACACCGTATATATTTACATTCAGGGCAACGACACCATTATCAATATCGAAGATGACGACGAAGAGGATGATGAGGAAGAGGACGAAGAGTTCTCGGAAGGCATCGCCATCCCTATCGACACACTCAACACCACTGACCGCTACACTAAGGTAGTGCTATTCGATAACGGCACATGGCTGTATTACAACTTAGAGAAGCCAGACATCCCCGATTCATTGAGCTTTGACCACTGGGATACGGAGACTGTCCACAGTTACCGCGACATCGCGTTGAAGGACCTTCCTGACGAGGTAGTGCTTCGTCTTGTGGATTCCGTGCATGGCTACTGCATTCCCCACCCCGGTCCCGTCACCTCGCAGTTCAAGTTCAGATGGCACCGTCCGCACCGTGGCGTCGACATTGGCCTTCACACCGGCGACGTGGTGTATGCCGCATTCGACGGCATCGTGCGCGTTGCACTGCCCACCTCGATGACAGGCGGTTATGGCAACGTACTCGTCGTACGCCACGCTAACGGGTTAGAGACTTATTATGGTCACCTCTCGAAATATATCGTCAAGAGCGGCGACGTGGTCAAAGCCGGCGAAGCCATCGGCTATGGCGGCTCGACAGGACGATCCACAGGACCTCACCTCCACTTCGAGACGCGCTACAAGGGCCAGTCATTCGACCCTGAACGCATCTTCGACCTTGAGAACGGCACGCTACGCGAAGAAGTGTTCGTGCTGAAAAAGCACTATTTCAATATCAACTCTCACTACGGCCAAACTGACGAGCAGTCGCTGAAAGCCTCTCAGAAAGCGCCTCAGGAGCAAGGAGGCAAGTCGAAGAAGACTTATTACACCGTGAAAAAAGGCGACACGCTCAGCAAGATTGCCAAGAAACACGGCACTACAGTCAAGAAGATTTGTCAATTGAACGGCATCCGACAAAACAAGAAACTGCAAATCGGACAGAAACTGAGAGTGAAATAAAAGCAAAACCCCGAAAGCCAATCGACTTTCGGGGTTTTTGTTTTCAACGCGTCAAGGCTTATTTCATCCAAGCCTCGACATCTTCCAACTGCAAGGCGGGAATGTCGAGTTTGTTCTTCTTGCGCAAACCATTAAGTTTCTCGCGCAAGGCAGAAGGTTTCTCGACCTTCAGTTGCTCGATGGTGTTGTAACCGTTGGTGAGGAGCAAAGTCGCCCAAGTCTCAGCCATACCCAAAGCCATAAAGTCTTCCTTCGTGGCATTCTTCACGACCTTCTCGGGACGCATCATCGGGAACAGCAGCACCTCTTGGATGGTAGTCTGGCCCGTGAGCAGCATCACGAAACGGTCAATGCCAATGCCCATGCCTGAAGTCGGAGGCATGCCATATTCAAGCGCGCGCAGGAAGTCCTGGTCGATGAACATGGCCTCGTCGTCGCCGCGCTCGCTAAGTTTCATCTGCTCCTCGAAGCGTGCACGCTGGTCGATGGGGTCGTTCAGCTCGGTGTAGGCGTTGGCCAGTTCCTTACCGTTCACCATCAGCTCGAAGCGCTCAGTCAGTTCAGGGTTGTTGCGGTGACGCTTGCAGAGCGGCGACATCTCCACGGGATAGTCGGTGATGAAGGTGGGTTGGATGTATGTGCCTTCGCATTTCTCGCCGAAGATTTCGTCGATCAGTTTGCCCTTGCCCATCGTTTCATCCACCTCGATGCCGAATTGCTTGCACACCTCGCGCAGCTGGGCTTCGTCCATACCCGTGATGTCGATGCCGGTCTTCTCCTTGATGGAATCAATCATGGTGATGCGCTTGAAAGGACGCTTGAAGCTGATTTCGTTGTCGCCCACTTTCACGGTTTCTTTGCCCAAGACATCCATCACGCAGCGATGGATCATCTCTTCGGTGTAGTCCATCATCCAAAGGTAGTCCTTGTAGGCCACATAGATTTCAAGTCCCGTGAACTCGGGGTTGTGGGTGCGGTCCATGCCCTCGTTGCGGAAGTTGCGCGAGAACTCATACACGCCCTCGAAGCCGCCCACGATGAGGCGTTTCAGGTAAAGCTCGTCGGCAATACGCAAGTACATCGGAATATCCAAGGCGTTGTGGTGGGTGATGAAAGGACGCGCCGTGGCACCACCGGGGATGGCTTGCAACACAGGGGTCTCCACCTCGAGATAGCCGCTCTCGTTGAAGAAGCGACGGATGCTGTCGATGATGCGGGTGCGGGTGATGAAGATGTCCTTCACCTTGTCGTTGACCACGAGGTCGACATAACGCATACGGTAGCGCAGTTCGGGGTCATTGAATTCGTCGTACTTCACGCCGTCCTTCTCCTTGACGATGGGCAGCGGCCTCAGCGACTTGCTCAGCACCGTCATTTCCTTGACGTGCACCGAGATTTCGCCCATCTGCGTGCGGAAGGCGAAGCCTTTCACGCCGATGAAGTCGCCGATGTCCAACAGGCGCTTGAACACCGTGTTATATAAGGTCTTGTCCTCTTCGGGGCAGATCTCGTCGCGCTTGATATACAGCTGGATGCGGCCTTTCGAGTCCTGCAGTTCGCAGAACGAGGCGGCGCCCATGATGCGGCGGCTCATGATACGGCCCGCGAGGGTGACCTCTTGGA
>JAEEGG010017329.1_pt1 | contig 14824 bp, 13 predicted proteins | sample 9134161 | NCBI WGS metagenome assembly JAEEGG01 (sample SAMN16246543, study PRJNA631951) | gut metagenome | biome: gut microbiome; feature: rumen; material: CR-attached | host: Bos | place: Iran: Karaj | collected 2018-10
AGGTTTCGTAGTCCTCGCCTGGCTTCAGGCAGTAAAGCGTGTTATACGTGTATCTCAGCTCCTCCAGCCACGGACACAACCGCTTCAGATTCTCAATCTCCTCGTGACTGGGGATATTCCCGTCGAGACTGTTCACACTCGTCTTGCACAACTCGCCCAGAGTAAAATGCTCAGAGAGCTTCAATCCCATTCTATCCATTCTTCAATACCTTTTTAAAACTGTAATCTGTAATTCGTAAGATGTAATTCCTGAATACCCATTGGCTCAGCATATTGCCAGTACCTTCACGATCCTTGCCGTTCTTCTGTCTCACCCTGACGGCATCCTCGAACGAGAACTCATCCGGCAACAGTGCCAACAGGTTTCTCGGCCCGCGCTTGGTGATCTTCGCTCCACTCTGTGCCTGACGGATGCCGTCGCCAAAATAGCGGAACTTGCAATAGAGGTCGTACCTTAGGCTCCATCTGATAAAATCCTCGATGGCCTTTTCCCATTTGCAGCCGTTGGCCACGTAGAGCACGTTAGCCTTGAGCCACGCAATGACATTCGCCCTGAACGAGAGGTTCTCAAACACACGGTCCTGTGACAGTCTGGCGAACTCTGCACACTCGCCGATCAGTTCCTTGGCCAGTTTCAGCGCCTGACGGCAAACTACGATGCCATGAGCCTCCTTCAGATGATTGATGTAAGGGCGCAGCTGCTCGTCAAACCGCTCGTCGTAGATGCCGAAGACAGGCTGGTCGGCACCAATCTCCCTCTGGGGTATCGTACAAAAGTTGATGCGCGAGATGGGTCCCTTGGTCAACTGTCGGCGGAAGTAGTCCTGAACGGCCTCGATGGTGCCGCAGCAGTTCCAGTTCCATCTGACCTGCACAGTCGCATTGACCGACTGCGAGCCGGCTCTGGTCTGACCGTACCTGTTGCCTGGGTCGAAAGCCTGGCACATCAGCGTGAACTGCTGACCGCCTGAGCCCTTCAGCTTGTCGAATAGCTCCACCTCGTTGAGCTTCAGATAGAGGAATCGTTTCTGAGCCTCGTCGAGGCGCTGCACCAAGGCCGCATGGGTCACGTCGATGTTAATCTCCTGAATCACCAGGTCGGCAGGCCGTTCAGGACGGTCTTTGTTGGCTCCTTTGCGGTTGTTCATGTCGTTGTATTCCTTCAGACGACGCTCGTTCTCTGCATCACGTTCACGGATGTCGGCCATGATGTGGTTGATGGGCTCGTCGATGCAACCCTTGCCGCTACCTGTTTCAGCCATCGCCATGTTCATCAGCGTAGCCTCGTGCAGCACATTATCCGTATAGCGGAACTGCACCTCGTGCAGATGGGTGCCCAAGGCAGGGAACACGGCATGGGCCACGGTCGCCTTATAGATGTCCGGGGTGTTTTGTGTGAGCAGCCTGATCAGTTTCGGCAGCGTCTTCGGCATCTCAGGCGGTGTCGCGCTGGAGTAGAGCTGTGACAGCGGTGTGGTGTCGGCCTGAGTCTCTTCCTGTGCCGAGTCCGAAGCTGTCAGTTCTGCGGCATCCCCGCCTGCCAAAGCCATTTTACGGCTCGTGGCAAACACGCGGCGCTGGAACTGTGTCAACTTCTGGCTGGGGTCGGTGTACTTGTCGTAGAAGTCGCTCACCAGCGTCTGGATGTTCTCGTCCTGCCAGTTCTGCGGCATCCTCACCTTCAGCACACCGTTCAGCTCGTCCTGGGTCAGCAACTGCGTAGCACCCACGCTGAGTATACTCTTCAACGAGAGGTGACGGGCACCCTCGACAATCAGATCCTGCGGACGCAGTTCGGCCTCTTTCATGCAGGCGTCGAAGATGTAGAGCGTCCTGTCATTTGCCTCCGTCATCGTTGGTGGTGTCAGTCCTTCTTGTGAGTGACGGGCCGCAGAACCGGACGACTGTCCTTGTTTGCGGCGCCCGTCCTTGACCTTCCATGTTCTGATCTCCTCCTGACTCAGCACGGCAGGCTTCAGCCCGTCGCCGAACATCCTGGCCTCGTCGATGTAGAGGATATAGTCTCTACATGGGATGAAGATGCCCCTCTCCAACTCGTGAACGGCCTTGTCGTAGGCCACGTTGCCCATCTGACTGGCCATCCATGCCTGTGACTCCTGTCGCGTCAAACCCTCAGGGATGTCATACAACACGTGACCGCCGCAGCCGCTGGCCGAGATGTTCACCATGTTGATGCCCAGATCCTGTTCGCACCCCATCAGATACTGCGTATAGAGCTCCCTGAAGTTTTCGCAGCCGTCCAGGTCGATGAGCGCCTTGCCGGAGTCCTGAGGGTCGCTGTTGCCGTCCTTATAGCCTTTGCCGAAGTGGGCGTGAGGCGTATAGAAGTGCAGGCCTTTCTTCTTGTTGCGCTTGGCCTCGCTATACTCCTCCTTGGTCAGTTCACCGCGCAGGCACTGCTCTTTCAGGTCGGCCAGCTCGGCGCAGATGCTCCCTGTCAGGGAGTCATCCGCGTAGCCGTAGAAGCCCTCGGGAGTGGCTGGCTCCGTCTTGGGGCTTAACATGTTTCTTCCAATATCTATTCTTGACATAAGCTTTTTCTATTCCTTTATTTATAAAACGATTTCAGCATTGACACACGCTCGTCTCTCAGAATGGCGTCCAGACCTTCGTTGATCTGACCCTTCAGGTCGTTGACCACCTCCTGGGCACTCAGTTCATTAGACGAACTGGCAAACACCTTCAACCGCATGGCGCTCAGCTTGATCCAGCCGCTGCGCAGCTTCTTCACCATCTCGTCAGGCCTGCGCGTCTTCGGCTTGCGATTGTAAGGTCTGAACTCGATGCACTCATGACCGTCCTCTGTCTTTACCAGCATCAGTCGGCCTTCAATGTTTCTCCCACTTCTGACGGCCTTAACCACCGTCTCTGCAATTGTTACTAATGATTCCATAAGCTTTTAATAATTAATGATTATTCATATTTACATCGTTCAACATTTTTTCCAGATGCTCTGCAAACATCAGCTCAGGCATATTGTCCATGAGCATCTGGCAGATGATCATGTAGTGATGCTGTGCAATGGCGCTCTTGAAAGTCATTGTCGTGCCTGTCATCACGTACACCACTAGGGCATAAGCCATCGCTGCGCGGTCGAGCGGATGGTAGAATTCGAGCATCTTCTCTACGCGCTGACGGCTCTCCTCTGTCAACCACAGCTCCAGGAGCTTGATCATCATGCGCGTGGCGAGTGTCGTTTCCCAGTCGCCGAACTGCTCTATGCCGTCGGTCTTCTCCAACCAGGGAGCCAGGTGGTGCAGCATCTGCGTCAGCTGTGACTCTTCGTTGATTACTCTCTTTTGTGCGTCTGTCAGCTGAGCCGACTCCAACACTTCTTTTTGAATTGTTATCATTATACTATTTTTAGTGAATAAATTTGTTACCAGAGAATCGTTTTGAAATCTCTGTGCAAATTTTCTGAATAACAATTGGCATATACAAAGTTATTCAGGAAAACTTCAAATCAGCAACTCGCTGATAATCAAAGCCTTCCTGAATAACTCTAAATAACTTGAAAGTTATTTACGGTTATTTAAATCCGCGTGTTTCTTTAAAAGGCCTTCAAAGAAACCTAAAACCACGTTTTGGTCGTCACTTATGTTCTTGACGCTAAGTTTGACTTTCACCGTTTGCAGGTTCTTATAATAATCCTCGAAGGCAAACAGGATATCTACCGTCTGCAGATGGACGTCGTTGATGACGTTCATTCTGATCACGCTGCCTATAAACAGACACACTTTCGTCACCTCCTTGCAGTCTAAAGAGCCACCCAGAAACTCTTCGAGCTTCTTGCTATAAGTGCTCACCATTTCGTCCATCGCGTTGCAGAACACCTCAGAATTAATACGATATGTATACGTGCCCGCGTGACCCCTGGCACGAGTCTCTATTATCTTTTCGTTCTTCGTTGCCGCCTTCTCAATGATCTTCTTCACCCTGTCGGCAAACGTTTCCTGTGACTGAAGGTACTGTTGCATCCGCTTTTGAGCTTGCTGCTGCGGGGTGGTGCCTTCCTGATGTACGGGAGGCATATTGAAGTCTGAGGCTGGAGTGCTTTTAGAGGGCAACATGCCGTTAGCTACCATGAAATCATCACATACTTTCTGTAGTACGTCGTCTTGGGTTATAGAAGCATGTCGCTGAAGATAAATCAGGTAGCTTTTGACTACAGAGATGTCTTTTTCGTACCTGGCATCCTCAACGACCTCTTCAACAGGCCGTTGCCGATGGCCGTATTGCATCATCTCCGTCTTAAACCTTTTCATCAGTCTTTGAGGATGGGAATTCTGGCATATGGAAGGTACACTCATTAGCGGCTTTCGCCAGTGCTTTGTCTTTATTCCAGGGAGCAGCGATATAATGAATGTCAGACTCGCGCCCAATCAATAACTGCTGACAGCCCCTACCCACCTCGAGCCATGCTTCCTTTGCTTGTTTCCAACTCTTAGTGGCAGCACTGTAAATGACCGTATTGTCGAGAAAAACATCAGTCCACATCTGTTTGTCATCAACTTTATACGCATCCACAACGAGTGGGACGATATCATCCTTGTAGCGTATGACAGGTATGCCCAAGTCGCGCAGACAGGCCTTAGTACGACGAATTTGCAAGTGAAACTCATCAGAGTCCTTGATGTATGTAAGGCCATTTGCCACTTCCTTCCAGCTGAGCTCCTTAGTAATCCCTGCTATACCAATCACCTTAACCATCGACACGTCCACCTTGTCCCAGATGGTTCCTGCTGCTTTAGGATGAGGTGTGCTGCCGCCATTGTCGTTACAAAGATGATTCACCAACCGTTCTGGTTTTTCAATGAAAAACGCCTTGTCGGAATAGTTCACTACCGGATGACAATGCGTCTCCACTTTTGATCTTCCCTTCGAGTCGGTCTTTTCCTGGGTCACTATCAGCGTGGCCACATGAAGAGCCACCTCGCCCCCGTAGCTGATGATCTGGTAGGGAGCCTCCAGTTTTAATAACTGTGTTTGTATCATAATCCTTCTTTTATTTGATTTCTTGTGTTCTGCACCTTGACACGGAAGGGGCAGGCACTGCTGTGTCATGTTTCACTTACTTCATTGTATTTAGCCGCAAAGATACAATATTATTCTGAATTAGGCAAGATTTCTAAAACAATTCTTCTAAAAGGGCTTATTTTCGATGTAAAGATTATTTGTCTTTAGCCATTTAGCAAAATTTAACGGTTGGAATGATTCGTCTTGGTCATTTTTTCGTATCTTTGTGGCATCATTTACAATCAACTGACAATAAACTGTATTTTTGTGTTTTAAGAAGACCTTTAAATTATAACGTTATGATGATCAACCAGTTATTGAAATTCCCCATTTCCGGATCTAAGGAAACGCGGTGTGGAAGCGGCCTTCGCCGCATGTTGTGCCTTGCAGCACTATTAGTCTTTTGTGTTGCCGAAGCCTGGTCTTTGGACGAAGCCTTCAGCTACGACCTCTATGTCGGCGGCGTTAAAGTAAAAACTGCGAACGCGTCGAATATTACGGGCGACAACATCAAAGCCCTCGACAGTAATGTGAACGGCGGTAAGCCCTTGGTTTATTATTTAGGTTTGGAAAACACGCTGTACCTCTATAACGTTAGCATATCTCGTACAGGAAATGACCACCATGCCATTGAGAGCAACGTGCCTGGACTAAAGATCATTCTTTACGGGAATAACGAACTGAAAGCTAGAGACGCCTCAGCGATAAGGTTAAATGCTGACACCGAAATCAGAACCAAACATCCGAATTATAGCGATAGGGGCACAACCACCATCTATGGCGGCAGTGAGGATGCGGTGTATGCGGGTAAGGATGATTATGACAGATCGCCAAGGATTACCATTAATAATGCATCTTTATTAATCTCATCGGAGAGCAGTGCTTTCGATGCTGTTACAGGAGGAGACTCAAAGCTGATCATTAAGAACTCCTACATCACTGCCGAGTGTACTAAAGACAAGAGCGGCGACTGCTACGCCCTGTTCGACTACAAGTCGCTGACCATTGAAAAATCTACAGTTAAACTGACAGGCTATTCGCAGGCCATCAAGAACCTGACTGAATTGACACTGGGTCCTGGTATGTATATTGAAACGCCCAGTGGCGGCAATTTCTACAGCAGCTACAAGACTGTCCGCGACCGTTATGGCAATACAGCCAAAACCGTGCTCTTCAAAATGACTGAGATAGAAATCAATTCAACCACCTTCCCCGACGAGAAATACCGCAACTGCGTGCTGGGTCTGACATGCGGCGAGGATGGCTATCTCACACCGCCAGAGATTGCAAGAGAAACCTATCAATACATTTATAATAAGGGCATTGCCAACCTGAAGGGTATTGAGTACTTCACGGCACTGCATGAACTCAAATGCTATGGAAACCAGCTGACTACGCTCGACCTGTCAAATAACAAGGCACTGAAAGAACTGCGCTGCCAAGCAAACAAGCTGACCGCGCTCGACCTGTCGAAGAATACGGCACTGATATACCTGCACTGCAACGACAACCAGCTGACCACGCTCGACCTGTCGAAGAATACGGCACTGATAGAATTGTACTGCTTCAATAACCAACTGACCTCGCTCAAACTGAATAGTAACATGGAAGTAGAAAAAGTTTACTGCTATGGCAACATGTTACGTGGCAGCAGTGTGACCACTCTTATCAATAGTCTGCCCTCAACCTCGACGGGTGGTACGCTCTATTTCTATAAAAACGAGACATCGACAGGCAATTCGATGACTTGTGCACAAGTGAAAGCAGCCAAGGCCAAAAAATGGAATGTTAAGATGTACGACGGCAAGGACTGGATAGACTATGTAGGCTCCGATGCCATCCCCATCGACGCGACGAACTTCCCTGATAAGAAATTCCGCAACTGGGTGCTTGAACAAGACTACGGCAAAGACGGCTACCTAAGCGATGAAGAGATAGCCGCCGTGGAGGTGATTGACGTTAATAATAAGGCTATTGCCAACCTGAAAGGCATTGAACACTTCACTGCTCTGCTAACACTGAAATGTTATAACAATAGTCTGACCACGCTCGACTTGTCGAATAACAAGGCTTTGGAATTACTATATTGTAATAACAACCAACTGACATCTCTTGATGTGTCGAATAACAAGGCTCTGAAAATTTTGGACTGCTCTCGCAATTGCATACGCGGCGAAGGCATGACAACACTCGTCAATAGCCTGCCGTCAACCACGGGTAGTACGCTCTATTTCTATAATAACGAGACATCGACTGGCAATTCGATGACCTGTGCACAAGTGAGAGAAGTCAAGGACAAGAAGTGGAATGTACTGATGTACGACGGCAATAACTGGATAGACTACATAGGCTCCGATGCCATTCCCATCGACGAGACGAACTTCCCTGATGAGAAATTCCGCAACTGGGTGCTCGCACAAAGCTACGGCAAGGACGGCTACCTTAGCGATGACGAGATAGCCAACGTGAAGGTGATCAATGTTTCTGATAAGGATATTGCCAGCCTGAAAGGCATTGAATTCTTCACTGCACTGATAAATCTCTACTGCGAATATAACAACCTGACCACGCTCGATGTGTCGAAGAATACGGCACTGACAAAGCTGCTCTGCTATGGTAATGGTATTCGCGGCGAAGGCATGACAACACTTGTCAATAGTCTGCCCGTGATCCCTGAAGGAGAGTCAAAGGGAGAGTTATATGTTCTCTTTTCTGAAACACTTGCCGGCAACGAGATAACTGCCAGGCAGGTGGCCGTTGCCAAGGACAAGGGGTGGCGATGTTTAGATCCTGCCTCCGGGTATGAATACGAAGGTCTGCCGGATGGCGATGTTAATGCTGACGGCATTGTTGACAACAGGGACGTAGAGGATCTCTCTGATTTTATTATGGGAAGACTCCCTGATGCCGACAAGTGGTTCTTCGATGCTAATGGTGACGGCGAGGTTAACGCTGCCGATATCGTCTACGTGATTAATATTCTTAATAAGTAGCCCGGGTGCATCATCACAAAAAAAACATGGAGCTCGTCATCGGGCTCCATGTTTTTATGATTAGTCGCAAAGGTGACTCTTACCCTTCTGCGCCCTGGCTACCCGGCTGCCAACTGTTGTAATACGTTGCCAATAGTGTCGCATTGAACTATTGGCAAATCACCCGCCGTGTGTTCGCGAGGTAGAAAACGTCCCTTGGTCACAGCAGACAACATTTTTTCCACAAAGGGTTCCAAGTTAATTAGATCCGCGCGTATCGTGCTGTGCGTCAGATTGTATAGCTCGTCTGCTGCCGAACGGGAAATCTGTTGCACCCCTTGCATATCCAGCAGATATGAATCTTCAGGATTAAGTGAGGCTGTCAGCCGCTCAATCATCTGCCGCGTGTGTAGTTCCACGCCATATTGCTCTTGTATATTAATAATATGTTTCATCGTCAACTTGTGTAATTAGTGTCCGCTGAATTAATACCGAGCCACCAAGACTGGGGTGCAGACATAGCCCCATTCTGTGACCATATTAATTATTAGCTGCCATATTTCGGTAAGGATATGACAAAGTTCCCTTAAGAACTTCATCACGTTTTTGACGAAGTAGCACATTCCCGTCCAACATTTTGCAGTATCAGGGAGCCGCTGCGCTGCTTCCTCCAATAGCTTTATCTGTTTCTGATAGTTCTCTATCAATGAGTCATAGCGGGAAAGAATGGTGGCAATGCGGCACTGAACTTCGAAAGGAGGACATGGAAATAACAAGTTCTTGATGTCTGAAGGACTGATATTTGCTTGATTTGCCGCTCCACCAGCTTTTTGAGCCAACTCAACTTTTACCTCATATTGACTTAAATAGTAATAAATATAGTCAAGAGAAGACGTCTCATCGTTCTTATTTATAATTTTGCCAACGCGCTGGTTTAGAACGGTTATATTATCGTATCTAACTCTGCCAACACGTCCAACGACCGATGCAATTTGATTAATATGGGAGCCAGTCATTGCTATTAGGACATCACCCTTATTAAGAATGTACCTCGGATTCTGAAAAGCAATTGACTTGGGTACATAAGAAAGATCTTCCAATGATATATACGGAGGACAAACATTCTTTATCTTAATTACGGGGATTCCTGAATCAGAGAAATCTTTAGACTTATATGCAAAGCCCGAAAGGACATCGATATAGTCTCCCAACTTAACTTTCTTCCACTGAATCCTGTCCATAATCACTATTTATTTACTACTAATACGAGGTGAGGACATTTTTTGAACTTACAAAATATATTTGTTGGTTCGTCATATGAGTTATCCGAAATATTCAAATAACTGTCCGTTTTTACATCCACATTATTGTAAAATATGCTAAAAATTAGCATCTTAACAGAATTGACCATATTAACCATATGGTTAACAACAATACTCTTATCAACCCTATTCATTACTCCTCGCCCTCCTTTTTACAGCTTTCCTCGAACACTCTTTGTAGCTCATCCTTTGGCGGTAGAGCCTTCAAAAGTTCAGGATCCATTTCGTCAGCCAGCTTATAGGCGGCAACACCCATTGGCTGCTTAAAGTCCTGCATGATATAGCCTGCATAGTTCTTATCAACATTCTTGCAGAGAATAATACCAATAGGTGCCTCCTCGTGGTCTCTGCGATCATCATCATTCAGTATTCGCAAATAGGCACTTAACTGTGCAAGATAGCCCACCTTAAACCTTCCTTTCTTCAACTCGAACACCACGGTTCGGTTCAAATCGCGATTAAAAAACAAAAGGTCTATCCAGTGATCGTGCCCCAGTTTGTCGTAGTGAACCTGACTACCAGAGAAAGAGAATCCTCGTCCAAAAGTCATGATAAAGTTCTTCACGTTGTGGACGATATTGCTCTCTATCACTTCTTCGTCTATATCCTCGTCGTGCATGCCTAACTCCTCTACATTGATAAAATTAAGCAGATACTCATCCTTGAACATGCAAATGGCGCGATAAGCCTTTTTATAATCAGGGATGGTTGCAAGGAAATTATTAGGCATCTTGTCCTGATGATGGAAGAGGTCTTGCTTGATAACCTTCTCCAAATCTTCTACCGTTGGTTTATAGCCATCAGCATACTTCATGTAGAATACGCGCTCCTCGTATGTCTTGGCCTTTGTCAGGATGGCAATATGGTGGGTGAAGCTGATGCTCAGGAACTCGCGCAATGGGAAATTGGGCAGATTTGCCAATTGCAATTGGCGGATTTCTGTGTCGGCAGCAAATTCATCAGTTACGACTGATGAATTAGTGTTAATTTTTGTAATTTCGTTCGTTGGAACGAACATTTTTTCCGATTGAGACTCTAATTTGTTCGTTGGAACGAACGAATTACGTTCCAGCATCATCCACTCCTCATAGAATATTCTCATTTTGCGAAGACTTGGTGCCGAAAAACCACGAAGTCCTGGCAGTTCTTTGCGCAACTGTTCGCTAATGGTATCAATAGCGCCCTTGCCCCAATTCTTCTTTCGGCTGTTAGCAGATACGTACCTGCCAATACCATAGTAAAGGGCCAATTGCTCTTGGTTGACAGCCTTAGCAGCTCGAGCCTGACTCTGCAGTATCGCGGTCTTGATGACGTCCACCGCGTTTTGATATTTCTTTATTTCTTCTGCCATTGCTTACAATTATTTCTCCTTCAGTTCCTCCCATGCTTTTTGAATCTCATCCATCAGCACGCCGGCCTCTTGGTTCAACTGTGCCAACTGGGCATGTATCTCGTTCATGCGCTCGTGGAAATCGACTCCATCGTCTTCCTGTTCTGCCACACCTACGTAGGCACCAGGGGTGAGCGAGTAGTTCTTTTCCTCTATCTCCTGAATGGTGGCTATCTTACAGAGACCAAGGATGTCCTGGTATTCTCCATCACCAAACTTTGAGGTGAGCCATTCGCGCTGACGGGCGATCTCGAGTGTTTCTTCAAGTTCCGCTACGAGGGCATTCTGCTCTGCCTCGATGCGCTTTTTGTCTTTGCGCTGGGCCTCTGCAATGAGTTGCTTGGCCTCTGCCTTCTGTTTCTGGATAGCAGCCTCAAGACTTTCTATGGTTTGCCCTTGGAGGGCTTCATCGTAATCTGCTATCAAAGCCTTATACTTTTCTGTCTCACCACGATACAGATGCACGATGGCTTGTAGGTTACGGAGTTGCCACTCTGTCCACTCATTGAGGGTACGATCGACTACTGTATAGTAGTTGCGGGCATCGATGAAGAGCACCTTATCGCGGATGTCGGTGTTCTTATTTCTGTCGAAGAACCACAGCGAACAGGGCAGGGAGAGCGTATAGAAGAAGTTGTTACCTACGCTCACCATCACGTCCACATCGCCTGTGCGCACGAGCTTTTCGCGGATGTCACGGTCTTTATTGGCACTATCTGTGGCAGAGCTGGCCATCACGAAGCCTGCACGCCCGTGATCATTCAGGTAGGCATAGAAATAACTGATCCATAAATAATTGGCGTTACCCACCTCCTTGGTCTTGGCATTCACGCCTGGTAATCCGAAGGGCAGACGGCCTGCAGCAGAGGCAGACTCGGCTTTCACCTTATCCACGTTGAAAGGAGGATTGGCCATCACATAGTCGCACTGTGCTTCCTTGGGGAGATAAAGCGCACTTTTGGCTGCAAAATCGCTGGGTTCTACAGGCATCACGCGACCTCCACGCATAGGACGGCTCTGCAAAATTTCCGCCTCTACCATCTTATAACGGCTATAGGCATAGCGCAGGAATAAAAGAGCCAGGACTGGCATGCAATATTGTGAGCTCGTCAGCTTACTCCCTTGACGAAGCAAATCTGCTGACTCCCATAATTCAGTCTCAAGTTTTCTTATATTGATCATATGATTAGTATATATGCTGCAAAGGTAAGGGAAAAATATTATATTTCCAAATATTATCGACATTTCTTTTCCCCTTTTTTCACCCCCATGCATTACAAATTACAGATTACAGTTTTAAAAGTGTGCCGTGTCGTTGTGGTTTCGGTCGGCGCGGTTGTGAAGGAGTAGAAGAAGAGAAAGAGATTGAATAAATCTATAATAATATATATATAATATATTATATATATATTATTATAGATTGCTTAGGCAGCATAGAAGATAGTACAGGGGCGCGAAAATAAAACTGTAATCTGTAATTTGTAATAACGTGGATATCGGGGAGGTTGATGAAATCTATTTACACATTGAACGCGCTGGGATGTGGCGAAATTCACCTTAAAGGAGACTGGTGGTTTCCTGCCATGAAAGTGGGAGTTTGGGCCATGGAAAGTCGGGGTTTCCTGGCATGAAACCCAGAGAGGTGAAAAGGCACTAAAATAGGCAGCTCAAGGCTGCCCTAATGAGTGGTAAATTTTATTGACTTCTATTGGTAGAAATGTGCGGCGGCGGAGCTCTGTAAGCGGGCGTAGGTCGGGGTCTTCAGCTAGCAATCCGCGGAGTTTCTGCCAGGCATTCTGTGGCTGAATGTTTGGGAAATAGCGGGTCGCGAGCTCGGTTCTGCCAATTGAACATGGATGATTGATCATTTGATATTGATGTTATTAGTTAAACATGTTTCATGATGCAAAGATACGAAAAAGTTCGGAGATATGCAAGAAATAGCGCAAATATTTTGGTATAATATTGAATAATATAGAATAACGTTGTATAACATGTTTTGGATGGTTTAAAGGCTTGCATAGTTCAAAATAATTCATTATTTTTGCAATGTCTTTCAAAGTGAAGAGTGAAGCGTGAAGAGTGAAGAATTTCCTACCGGGCCCAAGGGAGTCATCTCTCACCACTCACCTCTAACCTCTCACTACTAAAAAGGCTTATGTTTAACTAATTAAAAAAGAAAGGAACAAAAAAATGGCAAGAAGTGAAATTCCCATGGTGATTAACCTGCGTCAGAACAAGAACGACGACAGCACCGCTTACGGAAAGTATTTCGCAGAGGTGGACGCTAAGGAACCTCTTAATCTGAAGGGCTTTGCAGCCCACATGACCTCGCACGGCAAGATCGCCGACTACCAGATGTGTGTGCTGGTGCTGGGACAGGTGGTGGACTGCCTGAAGGAACTGCTCACGCAGGGCCAGCCCGTGAAGCTCGACGGCTTCGGGACGTTCTCGCCGAGTGTCGACGGTCAGAAGCTGGGCAAGGCGAACCTCGCCGCTGCTGTGGCAGGTGGCCCCGAGGCGATGATCAACGGCATCCACATCAACTTCGTCCCTGAGAACACGAAGGGTGAGAAGCTGACCAGTCGGGCTCTGAAGGAGGACTGCATCTTCACCTTCGGCTACCTCGTGGAGAGCGAGAAGCGTACCGTCGGTGGTAAGGAGAAGCGATTCCAGAAGAAGACGCCGCTGAGCTACGTGCTGGCACCCGCCGCAGACCAGCAGGGCAACGGTTAAAATGTCACACAGAAACCACGGAAATCACGGAAAGTGCCTACGGCACAGGCTACGCACAGAGTAAGCAAAGTTAAAATTTCTGTGATTTCTGTGATTTCTGTGAGACAAAACAATTATCAGTGTGAAATATGAAGAAGCAACGCGTGATCGAGCTGGCGGTGAAGGTTCTAGTAGCCGCGCTCACGGCATTTTTGACGGCGATTAGCACGACCTCGTGCATGGGCCACGGCCCGTTTTAGCCTAAACTTGAATGAGGATGTGCCTATTTGGCACACCCTCTTTGGTTTCTTACATGTCCTCGTAGGTGTCGAGGTAGGTGACGTGGGTGACGAGGTATTCCTCGACGCCGTGCTTGCCGTCGGCACCGCCGATACCACTCTTCTTCACACCGGCATGGAAGCCCTGGATGGCCTCGAAGTGCTCGCGGTTGATGTAGGTCTCGCCGAACTCCAGCTCGCGGCAGGCCTTCACAGCCACGTTCAGGTCCTTGGTGAAGATAGACGATGCCAGACCGTACTCGCAGTCGTTGGCCCAGGCGATGACCTGGTCGATGGTCTCGAACTCGATGAGCGGGATCACGGGACCGAAGGTCTCCTCATGGATGATGTCCATGTCCTGCGTGCAGTTGTCGAGCACGGTGGCGGCATAGAAGTAGCCTGTGGTGCCTACGCGGCTACCACCGCAGAGCAGCTTGGCTCCCTGCTTGATGGCGCGATTCACCTTCTCGGTGACGCTCTCCAGGGCGCGGGCCTCTACCAGCGGACCCATGTCGACGCTCTCGTCGGCGCAGGGGTCGCCCACCTTCACGGCCTTCATTTTCTCGACGAGGATCTTCGTGAACTCGGCCTTCACCTCTTTCTGCACATACACGCGCTCGGCGTTGTTACAGATCTGACCGTTGTTGCCGATACGGCTGTCGACGATCCACTGGGCGGCGCGCTCCAGATCGGCATCCTTCATGACGATGGCAGGGGCCTTACCACCCAGCTCGAGGCTCACCTTCGTGATGTTCTTCGAGGCGGCGGCCATGATGCTCTCGCCGGCTGCGACAGAGCCTGTGACAGAGACGATGTCGATCTTCGGAGAGCCGGCCATCTCGTTGCCGATGACGGAGCCCTTACCAGTGACGATGTTGATGACGCCTGCGGGCAGGCCTGTCTCAGCCACTACCTTGGCGAACTCGGTACAGTTCTCAGGTGTGAGCTGTGAGGGCTTGATGACGATGGTACAGCCGGCAATGAGCGCTGCACCGGCCTTGCGGGCGATGAGGAAGAACGGGAAGTTCCAGGGCAGGATGCCGGCCACGACGCCGATGGGCTTCTTCGTGAGCAGGATGGTCTCGTTGGGACGGTCGCTGGGGATGATCT
>JAEEGG010017338.1_pt1 | contig 14820 bp, 13 predicted proteins | sample 9134161 | NCBI WGS metagenome assembly JAEEGG01 (sample SAMN16246543, study PRJNA631951) | gut metagenome | biome: gut microbiome; feature: rumen; material: CR-attached | host: Bos | place: Iran: Karaj | collected 2018-10
GAACTGTTTTCACCGAATGCCTTTTGGGTATGGCGTTACACACTCGACCCGAGTGTGCGTAACATCGTGCTCATGGGCGGCTCGTCATCGTCGAAGTCCTACTCGGTGGCCCAGTTCCTGTCGATACTCACCTATTGGGAGGGCACAAACCAGCTCGTCATGCGTAAGGTGGGCGCATCCATAGAGAAAACCATCTACACCGACTTCAAGACCGCCATCAACGGCATCGAAGGACTGGCCGAGCATTGCCGCTTCAAGCAGAACTCCATCATGTTCGACAACGGGGCGAAGATTGACTTCACCGGTCTTGACGACAGCGAGAAAATCAAGGGTATTTCCCAGTACAAGCGTGTCTTCCTCGACGAGCTGTCCGAGTTTGAGGAAAGCGACCTCAAGCAGATACGCCTCCGTCTGCGTGGTATGGAAGGCCAGCAGATACTCGCAGCCTTCAACCCGATTTCCGAGGAGCACTGGATCAAGAAGAAGTGGTTCGACCTTGAGGAGTGGCACGAGGTGCCCATGGAACTGACCATAGGCGGCGAGAAGCTGCCGCCTGAGCTGTGCAGGGTGAAGGCCGTGCTGATGAACTCCCCGAAGATGATACTCAACCACCGCACGGGAGAGTTCGAGGAACACGCCCCCGACACCGTCATCATCCAGTCCATCTACTTGAACAACTTTTGGGTAGTGGGTAGCCCTGATGGGAAGTACGGCTACTACGATTACCAGGCTATCGCCAACTTCGAGCGTGACCGCATCAACGACCCCGACTACTTCCAGGTCTATGCCTTGGGCGAGTGGGGCCACATCCGCACCGGTGCCGAGTTCTTTCCCTCGTTCAACCGTGGGACTGTCTGCGGTAAGTTTCCAATCAACCGCGATTTGCCCATACACTTGTGCATGGACTCCAACGTGCTCCCATTCGTCACCGCGACGATGTTCCAAAAAGAGTATAAGCCCGACGATGTTCAACAAGTTACGCAGATTGGAGAGCTGCCGATTGAGTCCCCGAACAACAGTGCCAGGAAAGCCGCGAGGGTGATTGCGAAACACCTGCGGGGTATCGGGTACACTGACAAGGTTTATCTCCATGGTGATGCCTCAGGCAAGGCCGCCAATACCATCGACGACAACAACCGGTCATTCTTTGACCTCGTCATTGACGAGCTGGAGCATGAGGGCTTTGATGTCGTGGATTGCGTTTGTGACAAGAACCCGAGCGTGGCCACGAGTGGCGAGTTCATCAATGCCGTATGGGATGGCCGTGTGCCTGGTGTTTCCATCCGCATTGATGACGGGTGCGTCACCTCGATAGATGACTACCAGGCGGTGCAGAAGGATGAGAACGGTGCGATAGCAAAGCAAAGGGTCAAGGATCCCGTGTCGAAGCTGACGTATGAGCCGCATGGCCACTGTTCCGACACGCTGCGCTATGCCTGTTTTGACCTGCTGCGTCCTCAATACACCGAGTTCTCGATGGGTCGCAAGCGTTCGCTCTACTCAAAGAGCGAGTTCAAATTCTTCAACCCTGCCACTGAGTACGACTATACCGCGACGATGGTGTATGCCATGCCGAGCATCGGAGGCCGTTTCGTGTGCTGCCGAGCCGGGAAAGTCGGCGACCGCTGGCACCTCACCGACGTGTGCTGCCGTGAGGTCAAGGGCAACGACGAGATAGTGTCGTCGGTGATGGAACTGTCTGCAGACCGCTATGTGGTGGAGTGCCCTCAGGCGTATTTCCCAATGGTGCGTGACCTGCGAGCCTCACTGGGCAATGTTGACGTGGTGCGCATGGGTAGCGATATCCGCAACCGCATCGCTGCCACGAGCGACTGGATCAGGGCGCATGTGCACATTGACCCAGAGCTGTTGGATGATGCGGAGTACGGCCGTTTCGTGAACGATGTCCTGGACTACAACGAAACCTCGCCGGCAGATGTTGCAGGAGCAGGCGCCGTATTGTCTGGGCTCGCCCGCGTCATCATCCGCAACGGGATGTAACCTTACAAGTAACCTTACAAGTTAAACCACGTTAAGGCGAGAAAATACAGGCCTTTTGGCCGAATATTTGCAACTCTATAAGTGAAGTCAAACATTAAAATCCTACAAGTTATGAAACCTACAAGTTTATCACCCGAGTTTTACACGAACCTGTACAACAACGTCATCCGCGACAACGATTTTAACCCCGACTGTGATGATCCCGAAGAGAGCCAGTGCTCCACCTACATCGAAGTCGAGGACTTCGAGGGCTACTACATCTGCTTCAAGGCCACTTTTGAGCTCAACCTGATTGATGACTCTTTCGACCACGCCTTCGGAACAGAATACGGGTGGCACATGGAAATCGGCGAACTCACCGACATCGAAGAGATGACCATCAGCGACGAAGACGGCAACGACTTGAGCGAACTCTTCGACTATGACAAGTTTTGGGAGCAATTCAAGCAATACACCGTCAAGTTCTATGGTGGCAGCGAGGTCAACACCGGTGACATTGTACTGGTCGAGGCTTACCGAGGCACATGGGATGAGCGCAAGTTCATCTACAAGGACACGCTGACTGGCTACTATCACACCGAGGCCACCGAGAACTCGAAGTACCGCACCTTCGTCAAGAGCTTCAAGAGAATTGCCCCCAACACCGAGGCCAACCGCAAGAACCTTCGCATCGCCTAACGAGAGCGAATTTTATTTGCCCTTTGAAATGGTCTATATATCAATAAGATAACGAAAAAATAAGGCTATTTTCCCCGCAATCGGTTTTCCAAGAATTTGCCCTTTTGGAAAACCGCTTTTTTTTGTAAATACTTTTGTGCTTGTATCAATCGCAAGCACATGGGATTTCTCGAAAGCATAGGATTTCGCAAGAAGAGCGCGACCCCCGTTGATGGGGAGCCCGCAGTGGCTGCGTCTGTCGTGGAGAGTGAAAGCATAGAGCCGTTGCCCTCCGAGCAGAGGCTGGCTTTTCTTGCCAAGCAGATCACCGCGACGCCGTTTGTGGCGAACGCGAACTTTGTCACGCTCTACAACACGGTGCCTGAGGTCGCCTGGCCGGTGAACTACATCGCCAGCCGTGCGGCAGGCGCGAAGTACCTGCTCAAGAAGTTCAAGGATGACTCGGTGGTGTGGAACAACGATATCATCAACCGTCTGCTCGTAAAGCCGAATGCCTTCGAGACGTGGTACCGCACGCTGTTCAAACACTTCGCCTATAAGCTCGTCACGGGCAACAGCTATATCAAGGCCGCCATGAGCGACACGTTCGCTGGAGCCAAGACGCTGTACAAGTGGTGTGACCGCTATGTCTGCCTTGAGGCGCCGATGGTTGATATCGAGTACAAACGCATCATGAACGACATCTATGGCATTGCCGACATTGAGGAAGTGGTGAAGTCTTATCGCCATTGTGTCCTCAACAACATGATGCGTCCCATTGACCCGCGTTGTGTGTTCCATGACAAAGATGATGTGCTCGGTTTCATTCCCGGTGACCCCTTGAAGGCCAAGAGCCGCCTGTTGGCAGTGCTCAAGGCCATCAGCAACCTGATCGCCGTGTACGAGGCGCGAAACGTCATCTACGTCAAGCGAGGCGGTCTCGGCTGGCTCGTCAGTGACCTGCATGATGACATGGGCTCAAAGGCTTTGACCAAAGACGAGAAGCAGCAGATCCTCAACCAGGCTAACGAGATGTACGGACTGGAGTCTGGAAAGTACCCATACGGCATCAGCGACGTGAAGCTGAACTTCGTCCGCACGAACCTGTCGATTACCGACCTCCAGCCGTTCGATGAGACGCTTGCCGATGCGGTAATCATCGCAGGCATCTACGGCATCCCCCCGGTGCTTATTCCCCGCAAGGACCAATCGACCTATGCGAACCAAGCGAACGCCGAAAAGGCGGTGTATTCGTCGGTCATCATCCCGATGGTGCAGCGGTTCTGCCAGGAGTTCACCCAGTTCCTCGGCCTCGACCAGGACGGATTGTACCTCGACGCCGACTTCTCGGACGTTGACTGCCTGCAGACCGGCAAGAAGGAGGAGCAGGAGGTGCACCGCTCCATTGCCGACCGTTGCAAGATTGAGTTCGAGAGCGGCATCATCACGCTTAATGACTGGCGTGCCCAGCAAGGCTATGAACGGGTGGAAGACCCGCTGTACGACAAGCTCGTGAGCGAGATGACCCCCGACGAGATAGACAGAGTGAAGAATTTTACTAACAATCAAAAACCCAAAGAAGATGAAGGAGAATTTTCAGCGCCTTCTGTACAAGACGAAGGCGAATGATTTGGACGAGGCCAAAGGCATCGTGACGGTTGCCGTGAACGGCATCGGGGTTGTTGACTCCCAAAACGACATCTCAATGCCGGGTTCGTTCAACAAGACGCTGAGCGAGAACATCGCTCGCATGAAGTGGTTCCTCAACCATGACGTGACCCAGTTGCTCGGTGTGCCCCTGGAGGGTGAGGAGAAGGACGGCAACCTCGTGATGGTTGGCCAGCTAAACCTCGCCAAGCAGATCGGTCGTGACACCCTTGAGGACTACAAGCTGTATGCCGCAGCTGGCCGCACCTTGGAACATTCCATCGGTGTGCAGGCCATCAAGCGTGACGAGAAGGACAAGCGCAAGGTGCTTGAGTGGAAGATGTGGGAGTACAGCACGCTGACCTCGTGGGGCAGCAATCCCCAGACGTTCCTTGTGGGCATCAAGAACGACAATCCCGGCGACGTAAGGAAGAACATCGAGTTCATCCGCGAGGCCCTCAAGATGAGGTACTCGGATGCTCGCCTAAAGGAATACGAAATGAGACTTGACATGCTTAACAAGGCGCTCGAGGGCGCGGTAGTAGTTACCTGTCCCCATTGCGGGCAGGAGTTTGTGTGGGACGAGGCCGAAATTCACACTTTCGAGCAGCAGGTATTGGATTGCGCCAATTACTACCTGTCGTGGCTGCGTGAAGGCATCGTCCGCGAGGAGATGAGCAAACTGAAGCCCGAAATCCGTGCTGCTGTGCTTGCCATCCTCGAACCCGTATTGAGCAAGTGTGACGGCAAGATTGACGAGGAGATGGTGAAGAAATCCATCACCGACATCGCCGAGTACGCCTATTGCCCGCACTGCTATTCCAGAGTTTACAAATCGACTGTACTTGAGAAGTCCGCTTCCGACATCAAGGAGAAGTCCGAGGACGAGCCGTCAGACGACACTCGTGTCGAGGGCGAAGGTGTGAAGGAAGAGAAAGCCGCTGGCAGCACTTTCTTCAAGGGCCTCAACGAAGTGATCGACCAACACTAACCATTTAATTTTTGTTTCAATGAAGAAGGTTAATATCAAAGATTTCGGCTACAACCTTGACAACATCAAGGACGCCGAGCAGAAGAGCTTCATGGAGAACATCCTTACCGCCATGTGTGACGTGGTGAACAAGGCTATGGAGGGGGCCATCACTCCCGAGTCCATGAAGTCCCAGTTTGATGCCATCAACGAAAAGTTGAAAGGCTACGATGCCGAGAAGTTCGAACAGCTTGTCAAGGACAACAACGACCTTCGCGACATGCTCAAGAAGGCGATGGAGACCATCGAGAAGGCCAAGGAGAAAGGCCCTGCTGCCGTTGATGCCATGAACCGTTTCACCGAGAAGATCGGTGAGATGTACGACAGTGAGAAGTTCCGTGATTTCTGCGAGGGCCATTCCCGCAAGTCCGGTGCCTTCGGCGGTTTCTCGTTGAAGGACCTTGTAACTGTCAGCATGACCAACGACTACACCGGTACCCACCTTATCACCGACCAGCTCGGTGTCGTCGCCAACAAGTACGCTCCCAAGCGTCTGCACATGCGTGACCTGCTGACCAGCCTGACCGGTGATCCCGCGTTCCCCAACCTCGCGTTCACCGAGATTGAGAGCATGGACCGCAACGCACGCTACGCCACTGAGAACGGCCGCCTGAGCGAGTCGCACATCAAGATTAAGGAGCAGAACGTTAGCGTTAAGCGCCTGGGTACCTACCTGCCCATCAGTAAGCGCATGCTCAAGAGCCGCGCCTACATCCAGTCTTACATCGTTGCCATGCTGCCCGAGGCAGTCTATATGGCTGAGGACTGGAACATCCTCTTCGGTGACGGCAACGGTGAGAACCTTGAGGGTATCACCAAGAAGAGCGGCTGCAAGAGCGTTGAGAGCATCATCACCGACACCATCGTGTCCGGCAGCGCTGGCAGTGTTTATTCCGTCAGTGCATTGAGCACCGTGAACAGCGAGGCCCAGCAGGGCATTGTGGTTGAGTTCGCCAACCCGCAGCCTGACATCCTCGACGGCATGAAGATCACCTTCGCCAACGCGGTTGTCAACACGGGCCTGAACGCCACCCACGACGTCATCAAGATGAACGACCGCCAGATCCTCATCTCGGGTCTGACCTTGAGCGGCACCGAGACTGGTGTGTCCTCGATGACCTTCACCGTCAACAACGGCGGTTTCCAGAGCATCGACGAGCCCAACAGCCGTGACGTCATCAAGACCGCGTTTGCCGTGATGTCGTATGCCCAGTACTATCCCACCGCAATCGTGCTGAACCCCATCACCGTCAACACCATTGACAGTGAGAAGGACACGCTCGGTCGCAACCTTGACCTCATTGAGACCAGGGGTGGTGTGAAGTACATCGCTGGCCGTCCCATCATCGAGTACGACGGCATTCCCGTCGGCAAGTACCTCTTGGGTGACTTCCGTCCCTTGGCTGCAGCCCTCGTGGACTACACCAACCTGACCCTTGAGTGGGCAGAGGACGTTGAGACCAAGCTGACCAACCAGGTAGTGCTCATCGCACAGGAAGAGATCATCTTCCCGATCTACAATCCTTGGGCATTCGCTTATGGCGACCTCGAGACCCTCAAGGCTGCCATCACCAAGCCGACCGACTATGCTATCTACGTTCAGCCCACCGCCACCGTTGGCCACACCAGCGGCAGCGACACCGTGGAACTGAGCTATCAGGTTAAGCCTCTCGGCACGTCCATCACCTGGACCTCGAGCGACAGCACCAAGGCCACTGTTGCCAACGGCGTTGTGACCGGTAAGTCCGCAGGCACGGCCATTATCACCGCCAGCATCAGCGACGGCACGAACACGTACACCGACGTCTGCGTCGTAACGGTATCCTAACATGAAGTATATCATTGAAGGCCGTTCAGTAGGCAAGGTGCTTCAAGAGAACCGCATCCGCATCGCGAGGGGTGAACTCAAAGTAACCCCTCTTGCGGATGACGTTCAGAAGAATTGCCCCGAAGTTCCTGAGGCTCCTATTGTCCCCGAAGTCCCCAAGGTTCCCGAGCAGGAAGTAGCACCCAAAGTTCCTGAGGTGCCTGTTACCGGTGAGGAGGAAAAAACCGAGGAGGAAGAGACTAAGGAACTGTCCGAGGAAGCTCCCGAGACGCCCGTAGAGGACGCCAAGGAAGTTACCGATGACACCAAGGAGGCTCCGAAGGAAGATGTCAAGGAAGCCACAGTAGAGGACGCCAAGGAAGTTACCGAGGCGCCTGCCGATACGAAGGCTCCCCAAAAAAATACGACCAAAAAGAAGTGATTAGATGAACCTCATTGATTGCTCATATTTCCAAAACGGCCCGTTGCAGATCGAGAACGCCGGGGTTACCGACGACCTCGACAACAACGCCGTAGCCGTTCAGGAGGCCATACAAGGCTACATCGAGCACTACCAGGGCGAGTTCCTGCGCAAGATGCTCGGTGACACCCTTGCGGCGACGGTGGAGACCCATCTTTCCACCAACGGCATTGACGCCAAACTGGAGGACCTGTGCGACCGTCTGCGTCAACCGTTCGCCCATTACGTCTATTTCAAGATGGTGGGTGACGTGAACCAGACGATGACCGTCACTGGCCTGATGCGGATCAAGTCGGCCAACGACAACCAGCCGCCTCGCCAGCGCATGGTGTCGGTATGGAACGACATGGTGGCTTTGAACCGCCAGTTCGTGAAATGGGCCGATACGAGCGACTATGAGGTGTTCTATCACGTCAACATGGTAACCCCCATTAACCAGTTCAATATTTGACACGATGGACCAGATTGAGGATATTTTCAAGAGTGTGGTAGAAGAGGTGGGAAAGTCTGTCATCATCACCAAGACGAGCCCGGGCGGTTCCACCGATGAAGCCAAAGGTGTTGACATCAACTACATCTTCGGCTCTGCCCAGTACATCAAGGACATGCTGGATGTGCGCTCGAAGGGTGTGGGCAGCAATATGCCGCTCAAGTTCCCCTTGATAGCGCTGCAGACCCCGAATGTTCAGACGGTGGACAGCGGCGACTACCAGTACCGCACGAAAATCAACCTCATCATCGCCTGTTCGTCGAAGAAGGAGTGGTCTAATGAGAAGCGTATGGAGACGTCGTTCAAGCGCATCCTCCTGCCCATCTACGAGAAGCTGATAGAAGTGCTGTTGCGCGACCGCCGCTTCGAGTGGAACTATGGCGGGCTTGAATACGTCCCGCATACGATGTCTAAGAACTTCGATTACGGCCGTTACGGTGCGATGACGCCTTCCGGCCAGGAGGTCAGCGAGCCGATAGACGCTATCGACGTGCGAAGCCTCGAAATTAAGGTAAACAATCAAAACTGCGTAAGAGTATATGTCAAGACTAAGAACTTGTAAGAGTGACTCGTTCTTCACGGGTCAGTCTGTATGCGAAATCGACTACAGCCGCATTCGCGGCATGGTGCTCGTTGAGCACGGCACCACATTGTCGTACGACTCTTTGAGTGATCTGAGAGAGATGTGCCACGCTGACCTGCCCAACCGCGCCTACGGCTTGCCTCCCATCATCAACTGGGAGCCCAACGGTGGCGAGGCCCAGGTGAGCCAGATTGGCTACGGCCCCAATTCCTTCAACGGCATGAGTCCCCGCACCGATGCCTTAACCCTCGACGCGTTCCGTCACTATCTGCGTGCGCAGATCCTGAACAACGCCAACAAGGTGTTCGACATGTACCTGTTTGACGACAAGAAGCAGGTCTATGGTCTGAATGTGAGCGGCAGCGATACCCTCGCCGGTATCCCTGTGACCATCTACCCCTCGGGTAACGACCATGCAGGTGCAAGCGACAAGGCTTCGCTCGTGGTGAACGTCGTTTACCAGGATGTCGAGGACTACATGAAGCGTCTTGATGTCGTGCCTCTGGACTATGAGGTGCTTACCGCCATCTACGGACTGATGCCCGTTGAACTGGTTAAGCAGGGCAGCACCGGCAGCAACTACAAGGTTGTCGAGAAGTACGGCAGTGCTGACGCCACCGCCAAGTACGGTGCTTTGCTCGCCGGTACTAACGCCACCAACTGCATGGACGACATCACCGCCGCCTCCTACAATGCACAGGACAATGTCCTCAGCATTACGCTTGCCACTGGCAAGACCGCTCCTGTGCTTAAGAAGGCCTCCTCGCTCTGCACCGCAGGCGTGTACGGCATCCAACCCGCCTAAATCGTAATGCCTATGTTTTACGAAGGAGTAGCCTTCGTCGAGGAAGTCTGCTCGAAGATGTCCAAGGAGGAGTTCATTGAACACCACAAGGACGCGTTCTGGCAGGACCGCGACGAACAGACCCGCGAAAAGATGCTTGCGGACGTCTATGAGCGGATGTTCGGCAAACCCGAAGAGAAGCCCGCTAAGAAGAGCAAGAAGTAATCAATCGGGGCATTCCGCAGCTTGTGGGGTGCCCCTTTTATTTTCCATGATATGACAATCGCCGAAGTGAGGGAGAAGATACAGCGCATCAAGGACGGCATAGAGCCCGAGGTGTTGCAGTGCATGGACGAGAACGCCGGGGAGATGGCGGTTTCCGTCCGTGAGCAGCTGTATTCTGGTATCGACGGACGCGGCGCAGCGCTGTCGCCGTCATATTCCCAGGACCCGTGGTTCCGCAACAAGCGTGCGGGCTTCTTCGACGAGGAATACGACATGTGGGTGCCCTGCTTCATGCACCCCGAGCGGTACATAGCATGGAAGGAACACATCACCCCTCCCGAGCCGAGCGACCGTCTGGGACTCCCGGCAAGGGACATCGACACCCCGAACCTGTTCATCGTGGGCACGTTCCACGGCTCCATCAGTGCCAGGGGCACGTCTCGAGGTGTCGAAATCTTCACCTTCGGCTGGGATGAGGGTCCCGCCGTCGAGCGCAAGTACGGCTCGCAGATCTTCGCGTTGAGCGAGCCTGCTGTGGCGCATTTCAACAACAATTTCCTGTGGCCGTGGCTCAGGGCATGGTTAGAGACCGTATGAGCTGCAGGTGTCAACAGGAGCAGTGGCAGAGAGACCTCGCCAAACAGGAGGAACTTGCCAAGAAGACGGCGGTCATGCTGGACTGCCCTCAAATCCTCTACCGTAAGGCTGACGGGACGTTCCATTTCGTCAGCGATGGTCAGGACTATAACGGTGAATTTTACGAAATCATAACGCAATACTGATATGGCAAACGAAACACTGATTACCGATCTCGTCGCTCAAGAGGCATTGGACCAGCTTGCAGCGCTTGACGAGGCTATGGCCGAGACCCTTGAGCATTACAAGGGTATTGCTACCGAGATGGCGAAAGGTCTGAAAATCCCTGTGGAGGTGCAGGGCGACCTTGAAAAAGTGGAAAAGGTCTATGAACAGCAGATGCAGAGGGCAGGGCAGGCCACCCAGCAGTTGACGAACATCCAGCAGCAGCAAGCCCAGGTCATCGCCAACACCACCAACACCATCTCCCGCCAGCTTGCCGAGCAGGAGAAGCTCAACAAGGCGCAGCGTGAGGCATACACCGAGCAGCAGCGAGGCCTCGACATCGCAAAGAGTGTCCTCGGCACGCATGAGCAGAACGTGGCACTGTTGGCGAGGTACAACAAGGAGATGAAGAACCTCAAGGATGCGTATAAGAACCAGGCCATCGGTGCTGAGGAATATACCCGCCGTGAACTGGAGCTCAAGACCGCCAAGCAGGAGTTGCAGAAGATCCTCAACAACGAGACCAAGATGATGCAGGCTGCCGAAGGTTCCTACCAACGCCTGTCGCTTGAGTTGGAACGCATGAAGATGGCGCAGAAGCAACTCAACGAGGAGCAGAAGAATGGAGCCGAAGGCAAGGCCCTTGAGAAGGAAATCCAGACTTTGGATGCCCACCTCAAGGACATGGCCGCCGACATGGGCGAGTTCCAACGCAACGTGGGCAACTATGCCATTGCCGGGAAGTCGTTGCGTACCGAGCTCAAGGAACTCACCATGCAGATGGCGCAAATGCTGGCCGATGGCGTTGACCCCACCAGTGAGGCGTTCCTCCAGGTGGCCGAGCGTGCCGGTACGCTCAAGGATGCCATGGCAGATGCCAAAGACACCATCAACGACTATGCGAACGACACGCAGGGCTTGACACAGGGTATCAGTGTAATTGAGACCGCAGTGGGAGGCTGGCAGGCCTTCGAGGGAGCGTTGAGTGCCTTCGGCATGGAGAGCGAGGATGCCGCCAAGGCCACTCAGAAGCTCATGGGCATCATGTCGATGATGAATGGCATTCAGAAGATCTCCACCGAGTTGACCACTAACGGTACAGGTGCTTATCGTGCCTACCATGCCATCTTGAAGCTGTTGGGCATTGAGAAAGCAACTCTTACCACCGCGACTGCCGCCGAGGCCCCCGCCATGCAGACCGAGGCCGTAGCCGCTACGGAGACCGCCGTTGCCGAGAGTGCCGTTGCTGCAGGTACCGAAGCCGCCACCGTCGCCTCTGGAGCTCATACCGCTGCCGTGGGAGTGGAGACAGTAGCACTCACGGGTGCTACCGCTGCCGCCACCGCATTGAAGCTCGCCCTCGCCGCGCTGGGTATCGGTGCCGTGATTGCGCTGATTGTCGCCCTGTATGAAGGCATCAAGGAGTTCAACAAGGAGGCCGAGGAAACCGCAGAACGTCTCGAGGCGTTGAACAATGACATCAAAGACAGTGGCAAGGCTGCAGCCGAGACCGCTGGAGAGATGAAATACTACACCAGTGTGGTGAACGACTTCAACGGTTCGGCAAAGGAAGAGAAACAGCTTGTCGATGAACTGAACTCAAAATATGGCGAGTCGCTGGGCTATTACCAAAGCCTTGCCCAATGGAAAAAGGCCTTGACGGACATCAGCGAGACCTACCTTGATGTGCTCAAGTGGGAGGCCGAGGCCCAGGTATTGCTCCATCGCTATGCCGAGGCGCAGGTGGACGGTGACTTGAAGGTCGCCGAGGAGTACCTGAGAAGATACACTGAACTGTCTAACATCATCAAGAGTCAGCGAGGTGTCCTGCAACGTCAGATACAGCTCAACGGAGGCTCTACCACCAAGCCTGGTTCGTCAGGCAGCAAGTCCACCCGCAAAGGCTCCACCAAAAAGACCGGCAAGGCCGACAACGGCGCTGCAGATGCCGAGGCCGACATGCAGGAACTCATCAAGGAGGCCAGTGAGATGATGGATAAGTTCCGTGAGACCGAGATTGACCGCAACATCGCCATGAACGCCATCATCACGGATGCCGCCATTGACACCTACAATCGACAGTTGGATGTCGTGAGGTCGTTGTATGAAGAGAAGGAGAAGCTGATCATCAAGGACCGCGACCAAGCCATTGCCGCCGAGCAGGAGAAGTACGATAAGGCCATTGCCGAGGCGAAGAAGTACAAGAAGGACACCACCGATCTTGCCGATGCCAGGGAGCAGGCCGTTGCAGCCATCGTCAGTGAATATCAGCAGCAGATTGAGGACAACGAGCAGGCCTTGAACGACACCATCGCCAACATGGGTGCCGACCGCCTCGCCCTCATCGAAGAGCAGAACGAGATGGAGATTGCCTCCATCACCGCCTCCCATGCCGAGAAGGCCAACATCCTGCGTGAACTCTACATTGATGAGATGCGTCAGGCGGAGGGTAACGAGCAGAAAATCGCCGAAATCCGCAGACGCTATGCGAAGGAGTCGGCAGAACTCGCAGAGCAGAGCGCCATCGAGGTGGCTCAGGCGTCCATCAAGGGCCTTGAAGATGCCCTCGCTGTTGAGGACATGAGCGATGAAGACCGAGAGCGTATCGCCAAGGAACTTGCCAAGGCGAAGATGGATTTGGCGAAGGCTGTCGCCAATGCTGAGGAAAACGAGTTGGAACGTGCCATTGACGCAGAACAGGATGCCCGAGACAAGCGCATGGATGCCATCCAGGACTGGGCGCAGAAGGTCGGGCAGGCCATCAGTGCCGTCAGTGACCTGTTCACTGCGATGTATGACGGTCAGATCTCCAAGATTGAGGAGCAGATGGACGCTGAGGAAGCCCACCATGAGGCGCAGATTGCCCAGATTGATGAACTTGAGGAACATGGCACCATCACCAAAGAGGAGGCCGAGCTTCGCAAACGTGAGGCAGAGGCCCGAACCGCCAAGGCTCAGGAAGCCCTCGAGAAGAAAAAGGCCCAGGCCGAGTACAAGCGTGCCGTTGCCGAGAAGGCCAACAGCATCAGCCAGATTGGCATTGCCACTGCATTGGGCATCATGAAGGCTTCACCCAACTGGGTGATGATGGCTTTGGTTGGAGCCATGGGTGCCATCCAAATCGCCACCGCATTGGCACAGCCAATCAAGGCGTACAAGGAAGGTACCAAGGGCAAGCCTCACCCTGGTGGCCTTGCTGTGGTCGGTGACGGTGGAAAGACCGAGTTGGTTGTGGCTGGTCATAATGTGTGGCTCACGCCTGATGAACCGACACTCGTTGACCTGCCCAAGGGTGCGCAGGTATTCCCCGAGGTGACGAGGGAAACCATCGAGCGCATTGGCGCATCGCTGCCCATGTCCATCCCCCGCGACAAATCGAGTGGCCAGCCGGTCATCATCAACGACTATTCAGCACTTGAGGACAGGGTAGCCGCAAATACCAGTGCCGTGACGAGGAACCTCGCCAGCCTTGAGAAAACAATCACCAGGGAAATGCGCCGCCAGCGCCACGACGCATACATCAAACGCCGCACATGAAAACGAGACTAGACCAACTGACATTGAAGGAACTCATCGAGTTGTCGTGCGGTGACTACACCGTGCTCTGTGAGAATGACGAATTGCTTGTAGATAGCGATGTGTTGCCCAATGTGAAGGCCATCCTTTCCGAGTACAAGTCCATCGCCTCCCCTACGCAGGCGAGGGTGGAACTGATGGACTCCGAGAAGCTGTCGAAGTTCAAGATGAAGGAAAAATGTGCCCGCATCTGCATCCTGTTGTGTGCCCACGGTCGTCACGATCTTGCGCGTGAGGTGCTGTTGCAGCTCGGCATAGAGGAGCGGCACATCGCCTCCGATGAGGCCGTCATGGAGCGTTGTCAGGCTATCATCGGCGAGGTGAAGTACGAGACCGAGCGCATTGCCGAACGCAAGGCGAAGAAGGTCAAGTCCCGCTCTGCCGAGCAGACACGCCGTGAGTGGTACGGCGAGATTGCGAGTGTGATGGGTGTGTTCCACATGAACATAGACCCGTCGCACACCAATGCGGCCATCTATGCCAACCTGGTGCATCAAGCCGTGGAGCGCAGCAAGGCAATAGCCAAGATGCCGCCATCGGCAAGAATGTTCATGAGAATTGCCTAATATATTGCGTTTCGAGGGGGTGAGGAATATTTTTCACCCCTTTGTTGCGCATAATTTGGAATATTTTTTGTGTAATTGTTCCGTTGGCAAAATACCACATTTGTTGGTGTTTTGCTTTTTTAATCTTATAGTGCCATTTTTTGGCGCATTCTCGCTATACTTTTGCACCATC
>JAEEGG010017339.1_pt1 | contig 14819 bp, 13 predicted proteins | sample 9134161 | NCBI WGS metagenome assembly JAEEGG01 (sample SAMN16246543, study PRJNA631951) | gut metagenome | biome: gut microbiome; feature: rumen; material: CR-attached | host: Bos | place: Iran: Karaj | collected 2018-10
CCATCAGGGCTATCTGTATAGCCTCGGTGCCATTGCCCACGGCTATCACGTTCCTCACGCCCAGATATTCCTCCAGATTCTTCTGGAACTCAGCCACCTTTGGACCTTTGACAAACGCTGTGGAATCAATCACAGCCTGCATCGCCGCGTCCATCTGTGGCTTCAAACGCAGATACTGGCTCTTAAGATCAACCATTTCTATCTTCCTCATATCCCTATATCTTTAAAAACCGAAATTAAATCCGAATTCAAATGTGAAATTTTTGCCCTGATAGAACTTAGGTGTGTACATATCAAGGTATTGCTGTGCTGTCAGATTATTCTCGTAAGTGTTCAGCGACGCCTTCGCCGACCTGTCGTAGCCCTGCGCATGGCTATACTCCGCTCCGAAGTACACATAGCAGTTGTTAATCAGCTCATACAGAGCCTTGAACGCTATGGAGTTATTCTGCCAAACAAGTTCGTCGAACGGCTTCTGGCTTATGACTGTGCTGACCGTCTTTCTCTGATAAACATAGTCATTGAAGTGTCTTGCGTTTGTGTATGACAATGATAAATCAAGCTTACGTATAGGTCTGTAGCCGAGTTTGAAATAAATCTCCTGCGAGTTGTCGCCGAGGTAATGTCCAAGGCAATAACTGTTAGACGCGAATGTCAATGCGTCAATGGAGTGCTTGTAGCATATTATGTTGCTGCGTGTGAACTCGAAGTTAGCGTACAGATTGGTATGCGGCTCCGAGTATGACGCGCCCACCTGATAGGAAATCGGGTTCGCCTCGTCGTTCGACGACTTTATTCGGTCAAACTTGAACTCGTCGATATAAATCGAAGCATACAAGTGCAGATTCTTTATGTTTCTCGTTGATATTGTGGCGAATATCTGCGAATTCTGGTTCTGCGCGTTCAGTCCCTTTGTCTGCAAATGGTCCAGCGCCTTGTAGTATGCGAATGGTATGAAATACGCCAGCATCGGCGCAGACTCTCCGTATATTATCGAGTTTCCTATGGAGATGTTCAGTTTCTTTATCGGAGTGATTGTCAGCATATTGGCAGCGATATACTTGTTGTGAGGGCGATACATTGTATCTACAACACCAGCGCTATTTTCCTCCAAGTAATATCTTGACTTGTCATACACATTGCTGACCAGCCATCCGTGAATATAGTTGAGCTCTATCCATCTTACCGGCTTGAACGAAAGCGTCAGCATAGGGAACGAAGGTCCTCTGCCTGAAAGAATGTTGCTGCTGTGCTGGCTCTCGCCCCAAGTGACATTGTCCTTCACCACGCCAATGCTTCCGTACTTGCAGTAGAACTTGATACCGCCGCGCATATCGGAATAGTCGCCGCCATATTCAGCCTCCTTGTATTCCACACCAGGCAGAAGGTTGAGATACGGTCCTGTGGAAAGGCGCGCGTCAGCATTCTGCAGTCCGTTTTTCAGGAATTTGCCGTAATAAGCCTGGTCTCTGAGGTTAGCGAACAGCGAAATGTGGTTCCAGAGCGTCGCCTGAATGTCAGCGCCCCACCATCTCTGCATCACCGGTCCGTTGGTATTGACCTTCACATTGCCTCCCAGCAACGGTGTGACACGGAACTTGAATGTGCCGTTATTATACTGGAACGCAGGCTGCCACAACGACACGTCCCAAGTCTTTCCGTCCTTGGCTGACTTGTGAATCCTTGTGTTGTTTGGCAATGTGTCACGCTCGATGGCGTAATCCTGCAGAAAGAACTCGAGGTCGCCGCGCATACGGTTGTTCAGGAGACTGTCTTTCTCCTTCGCTTCGGTCAGTTTCTTGGCAATGAACTCCCTGCTGTACGGGCGTATGGCAGAGTTGACTTCGATGACGCCTTGGTTCGCCAGTTCGTCCATGAAGTCATAGATTCGTGTGTAACTCATGCTTTGCGGTATGTCCTGAGCGAACAGGCATAACGGCAAAGACATTAAAAGAAATAGAATTCTAGTAATATCCTTCATAAGCAATTCCTTATATTGCTGTCACAGCCCCTAAATATGAGGCTTCTTAATACAAATGCAAAGATAGCAAAGTAAAACAGCCTCTCAAAGAGTTTTAAAAAACTTTATGGCATTTAATGGCTTCTCGCCTTTCTGAAAAATATATTCCTTAATATCAGGAAGAAATATTTGACATCGGTCTTGAACGGATGCTTGGCGTACTGCTCCAGATAACGCCTCTCGCTCTCGAAAATCTCGTCCTTGGTCTTAGGCATGTCCACATAGAACGGAGGGAACAGCCCCGGAAGGAAACGCGTGCGCAGCAGCTGCAGATCCTCTGGGTATATGGAGAAATACTGCCTGCTCAGAGGACGGACGCCGATGAGCTTCATGTCGCCTCTTATGACATTCAGGAACATTGGCATCTCGTCGAGCCAGTATTTACGGAGGGTTTTGCCTATCGTTGTAATGCGTTCGTCGTCAGCGAATTTGCCGCCTTCCTGAAGTCCCTTCTTCTCATAAACGTACTGCTGGATATACTCCGCATAAGGGTGCATGGTGCGCATCTTGTAAACATAGACTATGTTGTAATCCTTGCCTATGCGCGGAAGTCTTATCATCACGCCGTAGATTTTGCGAGGGGTCTGAGGCTCCGGCTGCTTCGCTCTGTGGGCAAACACACCGACCATCCTGCCGAACTCAAAAACCTCGTCAACAGCGAATCCGCAGAAATAAAGCCGTCCGAGAACTTCCGTCTTGGAGAACATTCTCTTCTTTCCTTTCGTGAAATCGAAATACAAACGGCGCGAGAAGAACATTCTAGGCAGCACACGCCTATACACGAAATAGACTGCGTAAACAATGCGATTGATGACCGCCGGATACCTTGCCAGAATCTCCTTCTTGATAATTTCCTGAGGTGTGAAGCAGCAGAAAAAGCGGCCATCGTCCGGAAGTTTTGAATTAACTGTGCAGAAAAGCTTATTCACGCCTCTGATGGTGTTCAACGGCTTGAGATTGACGATAGTGTCGTAACGGTTCTCTCTGAGAGACTGGATGTTAAACAAGCTTGTGGTGGCCAGACACTTGGTCGTGGAAACCGTCAAATCCACATTTTGCTCCAATATTTCAAGACCGTCTTCGCCGATATTCTCTCTAATGCCGCCGAGGAGTCCCTTGTACTCCGACTCCGTAAGCTTCTCCTTCGGCACGCTCAACTGCTGAGGGGCGCGCTTCGGAGCATAACTCTGAGGCTCGTTGTCCATATCCTGAGCGTATCTGTAAGCGTAACTGAGGAACTCATAAGCCAGGCACAGAACGCCGACTATCAGCACAGCCCAGAACACCACGTCACCCGCCATACCCTCGACATATCTTATGATATAGAAAGCAGCCAGCAATGCATAAACCAACGTCGGAACCATAAGCCTGAAGAAGCGTTTCACGAACGAGACACTACCCGACTCCTTCTTGTAGCGGCCAGCCAAAAGCGAGAGCAGCAGCCAGCCGAACATCATGCACAGAAGCATGACGACGTACTGATTGACGTATATCTTCGCCATCATGGTTCTGTAAAACCAGACCACGAAAGCAGAAATCAGCCAGAAGACCACGTCTGCGACTATCTTGATTTTATTGAAACGGTATTTCTTCATCTTCCTTTGTTCATTGCGCGTTTCACAATGTTTTTTGCCGACTGCATGACAAGTTCCTTGAGCCACGCCAGTGCATTGTCGGTCCACCTCTGCGGATGCGTAGTCATCATGGCTTTATGCGGAAACGAGCCGTTGCCCAGCGCCTCTATCACATCGGATGTGGAATGGTACGAGTACCCCTTTGCTATCCACTCCTTCTGCTCCGGCACATTGTCGCGCCTCGACACCAAGTGTCCGTCCCACATTCTGCCCGTGTCGGTTATATAGAACAGGCTCTTGTAGTCGGCGTCATAGAAAGTGTCGCCCACTATGCCAAACTCTTTATAGTCGTAATTTTCCCAAAGCGCCTTGCTGTCTATGCCGGACAATGGCGAGCCGTGCATGCATATTGTCTGTACCGGAGCCACTTTCCGCATTGTCTCCAACGACTCCGCGAAATGCTTTATCGCCTTGTCCTTGTCGCCATTCGCAAGCACAAGATCCTCGTAATGGTAGCCTATCTCGTGCCCTAAGTCACGGATTCTCGCCACAATGCCTTCGTCGTAGCTGCACTCTCTCATCCTGAAAAAATACGTCGCGCTTATGCCTTTCGACGATTCCATTTCCGCTGTTTTAAGTGAGTTGCCCGGCTTTTTGTCCACATCATGGCGCAGAACAATGAACTTTTCAGGCAGTTTTTCGTTCTTCAAAGACAAATAACGTCCGAAGGTCATGACCTCATAACCTTCACCTAACATTTTATCCAATAATGAGTTATATGCCTTGAGTGTAAAATCCGCCATACATGTTCAGTCAGGAAATTTCATAATGCTAATATAAGGATTTAATCATTTTAATACACAGGCGATAATATGTTGTTAAAAACAAAAAAGAGCGACATCTGAAATCGCTCTTTTCCATTTGCAATATTATTTTTCCAGCCAGTCCGTCAGTTTGTCCAGTATGAACTCAGCCGCGTGTCCGTCGCCGTATATCTGAGGGAAATCCGGCTCGGTGGACTTGAAGTGCTCGAAAGCCGCCTTTATTCGCGCCATGTCATGCCCTGCCAGTATCGACGCGCCTACCTGCACATTCTCTATCCACTCGGTATCCTCTCTAAGCACGATGCTCGGCTTGTGGAAGTAGTAAGCCTCCTTCTGCACGCCTCCGCTGTCGGTCAGTATCATCCTCGAATGCTTCTCCAGCATCGTCATCTGCAGGAACGAAAGTGGCTCTACAACCCTCAGTCCACGACTATTGTATATTCTTTCCGTCAGCTCTTCGCCGAGGTGTTCTTTTATGGCATTCACGGTCCTCGGGTGCAGCGGCATAATCACCTGCATGTCCTCCGACAGGCTGATTATCGCCTCCATAATATCTCGGAGCACATCGGCGTTGTCGGTGTTTTCGGCGCGGTGCACTGTCGCCAGTATGTAATCGTCTGGCAGCGCAAGGCTCTCGAACCAGTCTTTGCAAACAATCTCGGCTTTTTGTGAGAAATGCAGGCTGTTGTCATACATTATGTCGCCGCAATGAAACGCCACTCTCTTTTTGCCATTGGCGAAGTCCGGCTGTCTGACATCGGCTCTGAATCCCTCTTTTCTCAAGTTATCCAGCCCGGTCTCGGTAGGAGAAAAAAGCAGCGACGATATATGGTCTGTGGCTATGCGGTTCAGTTCCTCCGGCATCCGCTTGTCGTAGCTTCTCAATCCGGCTTCCACATGAACCACCGGCACTCCAGCCTTCACTCCGACCAGCGCTCCGGCTATCGTCGAATTGGTGTCGCCGTAAACTATCAGAGCATCGAAGTGCTTTTCGGAGAGGACGCGTTCAATGCCCGTCATCATCTCGCCGGTCTGATAGGCATGCGAGCCGCCACGGACATTCAGATTATAGTCCGGACGAGAAATGCCAAGCTCATCGAAGAAGACCGCCGACATTTTCTCATCATAGTGCTGCCCTGTGTGCAGTATGCACTCGTTGAAGGTGTCGCTGTACTTCTCTTTTATCATTCTCGAGATAGCAATCGACTTTATTATCTGCGGACGTGCGCCTATTATAGTTAGGATATTGAACATTTGCTTATCTGAATCTGTACTGATACTCAGGCGTATTCTTCATTACCTCCTTGCTCTTAGGATAATTCTCGATGAACCATGTCAGGAATGCCGCATAGTCAATCTTGTCGGCAAGCAGTTTCTCTCTCTTTGCCATCCAAACCTTTTTAAGGTCAGGCATAGACAGAAGCTCCTCTATTTTCTTGAACATCTTTTCCGAATCCTGTGGCAGGAATCCGTATGTCATATCATACATACTCTCTATCTCATTCAAAGTGTGCAGTTTACCGACAAAAGTATTGCACCTTATGGCCGGTGTGCCGAGAATTGCCGCCTCGGATGTCATCGACTGGCTGTCGCCAACGAACATAGTCGCATAATACATAAGCGAATGAACCTTTTCTGGCGACAGTTTTATCTGATATGGCTTAAACTCATCGTCTATGTTCTTCTCAGTTGTTATGAACACCCTGCCCTGCTTGCTCAGCATTTCCACGAGTCTGCGTTTGTTCTCTATAGAAAGCCCCACGACACCGACATCATGGTGAGCCTTGAAAGCGTTGAATCTCATCACGAAGAATTTCTCGCCTTCCGTCAAGCCAGCCTCTTTCAGCACCGAAGGGTCAGGTTTGAAATAATTCGGATGCAAATGAGCCAGCGCATGATAAGAAGAATAAAAAACAGTCTTAGGCGACTTTCTGTGAGTGCCTACAGGTGTCATTATAGAGTCTGCGAATCTATGCGCGTACTTGACAAACAATGGCTCAACCTCATCGTCATCATCATCTATGACTATGCTCTTCATTTTTGACAGTCTGCTGACATGAGCTATCGTCACCGACGTTCCGACTCCAACATCGATACGCTTCTTCAAGGCTATCTTCCACAACTTGAAGTCATACAAAAGCTGCATCAGTCCCTTCTTCCCTATCGAATCGCTCTTATGACCGATATAAACGTAAGGTATGCCGTATATTTCCAGAAGCTTTATCGCCTCGGGAAGATCCTTCACCGTGACAGTGACATCATTCCCGTCCTTCACCAGCTGTTTGTAAACATTCTTCAGCAAATGCACATGCGCTGGATGACAAATGTCAATCAGTATGTTCATTCTTATTTATTTTTCTTATAACACGCGCAGGATTGCCTGCTACTATCTCATAAGGGCTCACATCCTTTGTCACCACACTTCCCGCACCTATCACCGCACCTTCGCCTATATTCACGCCATTCAGTATTATTGCCCCTGCACCTATCCACACGTCATCACCAATATTCACATCACTCCCCCTGTGGGAAGCCGCAGTTTCTCTTATTCTTGAAAAATTAGCATGCGAGACCAACACTATCACAACATGCGGAGCAATAGAAACCCTATCACCCAACTTCAAACGACCTCTGTTATTTACAAAATTCTGGGTAAGACACAAGTCTTGAGCGACATAAACCCGCTCTCCTATTTCATATCCCATTTTTCTCAATGACCATACACGGACTTTGCTATATGGGAAATGAACACCTACTTTATAAAGCAGGGCATTCTTTATACGACAAAAAGAGTTTCTTAAATTCATATAGCTATCTTGATTTCAAAAAAGCCACGGCACATTTGCCTATGAAATACAAAACAGGCTTGTTCACACACAAGAATCTGCCGTGCTCCACCAATTTTCCTCCAAATTTAGCTTTAAATTCTCTCACTCCATAACCTTCATCCGGTTTTCCTGCGCCCATCATGTCGAAACACTCATAACCATGCTTCGCCGCATACATTATTCCTGCATACGTCGCCAAAGTCGAAGGACAGAGATACTTGTGCTCATGGTCCTCGCCACAGGCAAACCATTCATACAATGTCTTGCCGCCATGCCCGACGCATACCGTACCGCCTATCACCTTGCCCTCATGCTTAACCAGCACGAACTTGCAGTAATCGTTCTCGTATAACCGTTTGAAGAACGACAACGGAAACAATGGCGTCTTGACACGGGTTTTATACAGTTTCCTTAATATCAAATAGTAAGCCCTTATGTCCTCATAATTGGGTTCCTCATCTATCACAGCACCTTTACGCAAAGCCGCTTTCGCATCACGCTTTCTGCTCTTGCCCATATTCTCGTCGACCACCTCCTCGCTCGTCGTGTCTATCTTGAAGTTGAGATGCTTCTGGTACTTGAAGCCGCAGCTTTCAAACAATGATTTGTGCTTGCTGTAGTCGTTGAAGTTTCTTGTCTCTATGTATATGGCTTTGCGTTTTAGCAAAGACCTTACGTTTTCCAGCAATGCTCGCAACGCCTCTTGGCTTATGTCATCAGCCAACATCGGTCCGCCGATTATTATTGCCCTTCTTGTGAGCTTCTGCTTTACGATTGGACGCGTCTTTGTGACATAGCCGACAACCACGCCTTTCAACATGCCATCCTCGTTCACGCTCACGACGAAAGGATTGAACACTCTCGGCAACGACTCGTAAAAGTCATAGCAATCCTCCGTTTGGAAGAAATTCGCCGTGCTCGACTCCTCCAATGCTCTCCATTGGTCCTTGTCGATATTTTCCTTTATCGTGTTTACTGTTATATTGCTCATTTTTATTCCACCAGAGTTTTTAAAACCGCCACTATCCTTTCCGCAGCCTTGCCGTCCCATTTTTCAGGAATTCCGCCTTTCTTCCACTCGCCTCGCATCAGACGCTTCGTCGCAGGAGCAATGTTCGCCGGATTTGTGCCTATCAGTTCGTTTGTGCCGACCGTGCATGTCTCTGGACGTTCAGTATTGTCTCTCAAAGTCATGCAAGGCACTCCCATCACGGTTGTCTCTTCGGTTACGCCGCCGCTGTCGGTCACCACAGCCTTGCTGTTTCTCACAAGGTAGTTGAATTCAAGGTATCCCAACGGCTCTACAAGATGAAGGTTTTGTATGTGCATGCCGCCCTCGGTCATCATTTTCGCAGTTCTTGGGTGTATCGGGAAAATTATAGGCAAGCCGTCCGCATTTTCACAGATTTCCTTCAGCATAAAGTCAAAGTGGGCTATGTTGTCCACATTGTTCGGACGGTGCATGGTCATGACTAAATACTCGCCTTGCTTCAAATCCATCCTGTCGTAGAAGTCTGGCTTGCGTAACCTGTCGTAATTGGCCATCAGCGTATCTATCATGACATTACCGACAAAGAACACCTTAGATGAAGGCACTCTCTTACTCTCTAACAACACCTTCGCTTCTTCTGTCGTAGTAAAGTAATAGTCGGCAATGCTGTCGGTCACCATTCGGTTCACTTCCTCGGGCATCGTCATGTCGTAGCTTCTGATGCCGGCCTCCACATGAGCGACCTTGACATGCAGCTTCTCGGCTGCTATTGTGCAAGCCATGGTCGAAGTGACATCGCCAACAACCACAACCAAGTCGGTCGTGTTTTGCATCAAATCCTGTTCGAAAGCCATCATTATCTTCGCCGTCTGCTCAGCCTGACTTCCACCTCCGCAACCTAAGTTCGCATCCGGCTTCGGTATGTTCAGTTCCTCAAAAAAAGTGTCGCTCATCACCTTGTCGTAGTGCTGACCTGTATGCACTATTCTATAGTCCATGCTTCCGTCCTTGATTATCGCATGCACAATCGGAGCTATCTTCATGAAATTCGGTCTCGCCCCAGCCACAAGTGTGATTCGCTTTCTTCTGCTCATTTTCCTATTACCTTCTTGTATATGCTTACTATTTTCCTTGCCACGCCCTCATTGTCAAGTCCTTCTGCCTTTATTCTCTCCTCTCCGTTCTCTATTCTTTGTCCGTTGTCTATATCTGACTTCACCGCTTCTGCGATGCTCTGTGGATTGCGGTCTGCTATCACACAGTTATTCAGTCTATTTATCCGTTCCTTCACATCGCCCACATCCACCGACACTATCGGACATCCTGTGGCTATGGCTTCCTTCACTATCTGCGGCGAGCCTTCGGATTTCGACGTCATTAGCATGCAGTCCACAGCGTTTAGCAACACAGCGACCTCCTCTCGGCTATAGCCCTTCAACTCTATAAGTGTCGCATTCTCCACATTTGTCATAGCCGCTTTAGCCAAATCCGCATTCTTTATGCTTACGTCAAAAGCGCCTGCGAAAAGCACAAGTTTGCCGTCCATTGGCAAATTCATCTTCGCCCTTGCCTCCGCCTTGTCCATTTTGTGGAACACGCTTGTGTCCACTCCGCATGGTATCAGTTCATACTTGCTTTTTGCCCCAGCCTGCTCAACATTCTTCCTTGACACGAAGATGTTGAAAGCCGACAGCCGCATCGACATCTGTGACAGTTTTCTGACCTTGCTCAGGTTTATGTCGCTGCCGTGATATGTTGTCACAACCGGCACTCTGCGCTGAAAGTTTGCAAGAAGTCCCGTCATGCCATAGTGTGCGTGTATTATGTCTGGTTTTACGCTTTTTATCGCAGACCTCATCCTGAAATACGCTTTCACATATCCCATTATGCCGTCGCCTTCTGTATTGAACAAAGTAGCAGTGCAACCACACTGTTCCAAAGCCGCAATTTGGTCTGTAATGAACGGCGCAGGCTTACCGTAGTGATACCTGCACATGACCATCACCCTTATTTTCTCCTCTGCTTTTGTCATATCAATCCACGTCCCGCCAATTTAAACCAGTTCCATGCCAACACCACAAAACCCAAGATGAACAGATATATAGGGAAATACTTTTTCTGCCGCTTAGTCACTTGGGTAATGCCGAATGCCGCAAGCATGACAAACACCGGCATCGCCGGCAAGTGGAATCGCTCCGACATGGCAAACGCACTCATGGCTATCACAGTTAAATATCCTGCAATAAACAATAAAATCAACAAGTGCCGACGCCACGATTTATATCTGAATACCAATGCTGACAATGCGATAAACACAAAAAAGGAAAGCACATCCTTTTCCAAGAAACCGCCATTCTGGAACATCTGATTTTGCTGAGTATCAATATCCACCATTGTTGGTATCGGTACAAGTAATATCGCAGGAGCGAACAAAGCAGCAGAGCCATACTTTGCAAATTTATTTCCTCCTTCACGTGTCGAGCGCCACTCCAAGCTTGTTGACTGGTTCGTATCTTTCGCTTCCCAATATGCTTTCACTTCACTTTCTATTCTACCAGAGAAAACAGTTGCCGCAGAAAGGAGCATAAGAAAACCGATAAAAATTCTTCGGCCTGTACTCATCACCCTATCCTTGGAAAGCAATATAGCTCCAAAGAACGCCATCCAAAGCACAGCACCCAGCACTGTTCTGAAAAAGAAAACTAATACACCTGATAAGACAGGAATCACCATTGATGAAAATGTCAGTTTTTGTCCTCTTAATGCATAATCAGCGCGTTCCAAAAATAGAACAGCAAGAAACAACATATTTGCTTCTTTCAGATGCAATCCACAATAATAGATGAAATTGTGGAAAAGCACAGATATAACAGCAGCGTACCTGGCTGGCATTTCGCCAAAGTTTCTCGCTGCAAGCCTATATATCAGCACACACATTGCCGCGCCAACCAACGCATGGAAGATTCTTACAACAATAACATTCTTACCAAAAAATGTATATAAAACAGCTATAACGAAAGGCTGTCCCATATCAGAATAGTCAACACCGACAGCATCTGCATATTGCAAAGGTCTCATTATACCGAAATCAGACAACTCCTCACCTAAGCTATGATAAAAAAGAGCATCCGCAGATTCAAACTCGAATGGCACACCCGTCCAATATGTATATAAAGCATACATTACTACAACATACACCACCCTTATTATCAATGCTGTAACGAATACATTCTTTACAAACCTGCGCTCATCTAACTTAATCCACATCTCAAAAAGTTGCTTCAATGCTATGAAAAAGAACAGATACTGGACAGCACCAGACACCATCCAATGCACTGGGAGTATATGTGTGGCAAAAGTAGCGCTCACCAATGCTAATATTAAGAAATACAGCATCAGCGACTTGCTTGAATATTCTGATATTGCGGACCTTTGCACTTTACTTTTTGTTCTTTACTATCTTGCGTTTCAAAGCTACGATCTTGCTTGTGATGCCCACACCTAAAAAATCAGAAATAGATTTCTTAAACTTCTGATACATAGTTGGATTGCACCATGAACCAGCGAAATGATGTATGCAGTAGCTGTTTTCTGTCAGTTTCAACTCGCCGATGCTGTTCTTCGGGCAGAAATAATCCACTGGAAAGACATGCATATCGTTCTTATAAACGCTTTTCTTACCATCGCACACAAATCCATTCTCCTTCATTATTCGCGAGATTGTCACAGTGTTCGATGTCATATCATACGAACCGTCCGGATTAACGAAATGCTTGCCGTCATAATACGCAAGCTGCTCATCCACCCAAACTCCGTGCGCAGCACTCGCCATCAACCCAGTCACTGGCGACATCGACTGACTACCCTCGTAACCTGTAAACGCAGGCAAAGTTAATAAATCGTCAAGAGGTTTCAGCACTTCAACGTCGGTGTCCATGTAAATACCGCCTTCAGTGCTCAACGCATACAGACGTATATAGTCGGTCACAAAGGCGAATTTGCGCGCCTCATACGCCTCTTTCACGTATGGCACAGAATTTATGTCGAACGTGTCCTCGTTCCACAGTTTATATTCATAGTCTGGCAAATACTTGTGCCATGATTCGATGCACTTATGCGCAAGCTCCGGCATCTCACCACGCCCGAACCAGCAGTAATGTATTTTCTTTGGTATCATCGTACGCTTCTCTATTTATAAATACTCATCAATTTGCTCGCTATCCGCTCCGACGCATGACCGTCGCCGTATGGGTTAACAGCGTTTGCCATAGCCTCGTAGGCATCGCTATTCGTGAGCAGCTCCGATGTCATGCTTATTATCGTCTCTTTATCAGAGCCTACAAGCTTTACCGTTCCTGCTTCCACAGCCTCTGGGCGCTCTGTCGTGTCCCTCATCACCAAAACCGGCTTGCCAAGACCAGGCGCCTCCTCTTGTATTCCTCCGCTATCGGTAAGTATCAAACAGCTCTTGCTCATCATATACACAAACTCTTGATATTCAAGCGGCTCAGTAAGGAACACATTCTCAAGCCCATCACCCAAAATCTCATTCACTGGCTTTCTGACATTCGGATTCAGATGTACTGGGTAAATGAAATCAACGTCCTTAAAGCGCTGCGACAATTCTTTTATCGCATTGCAAATATGCAGAAATCCGTCACCGAAGTTCTCGCGCCTATGCCCTGTTATCAACACGATTCTTCTGCCGTTATCCTGACGCGACAAGTCATATCCTGCAGACATTATCTTTTTACGAACGCCATCACGAATGGCAGAATCCGCCTCAAATCTTGAAATCACAATATGCAAAGCGTCAATCACAGTGTTTCCAGTAACTTCAATTTTCTCTGCTGATACTCCTTCATTCATCAAATTGCGCTTTGCAGTTTCTGTCGGAGCGAAATTATATGTCGCTATCCTGCCTGTCAATTGACGATTAATCTCTTCCGGCCAAGGACTGTAAATGTCGTATGTTCTAAGTCCGGCTTCCACGTGTCCCACTGCGATTCTCTTATAGAATGCCGCCAGCGCAGCCGCCATAGAAGTTGTCGTGTCGCCATGCACCAGCACAATATCCGGCTGTGACTTTTCCAGAATCTGCCTCATGCCTAAGACAACAGCTGAAGTTACATCATACAAGTCCTGATTTGACTTCATGATGTTCAAGTCGTAATCCGGCTTTATGTCAAACAAATCAAGCACTTGGTCAAGCATCTCACGATGCTGCCCTGTCACACAGACTTCGGTTACCAAATCCGCGTGCTGTTTCATTTCCAGAACCAAAGGCGCCATCTTTATCGCATCTGGCCGTGTGCCGAAAACAAGGAGTATCTTAGCCATTTACGCTATTTTCTTTAATTACTTCTTCTTTAATATTTTCTTTACGAGTTTATAAAACAAAAAGCCGGGATAGTTTTGCGTACAAAAACGCAATAACGGTTTCAAGTTGCTATCCTTGCCATATTTCTTGGCATTTTCAAAATCACCCAACGCCATGGCCTTCTTTGCTAAACGACTGTTTGCATACAAATCCCATTCATGGTCATCAAACGGGAACTTATCCGGAAACAGTTCGCAAAGATAACGACACACTTCTTTGTCACCATCCAATCGCCGAGCAAGTTTCTCCACACTGCCTGCTCTTGTTATACTGTCCGTCTCGATGCCGAATGTTGCTGTTGACTCTGGCAACACGTCAAAGTCGGTATATGCAGAAAGAATTACCCATGCCGGCCAGTCCTGCAATGTAAAACGACGACTAATAAACTCATCCAAATCCAAGTGCGACTTCAAAAAATCCGCGCGATATATTATCGTCGCATTGCAAAAATTACTGCCACCCCACATCGCTTGCTGAAGGTCAATATCACGATTGATTTTCGCCTCACATTCCTTTATTTCTCCAGTTGTGCGATTATGCGTGCGATGGTTTGTTATACAGATATTGCTGTCCGGATGACTCTCCATATAATCCAGCTGAAGCTGAAGTTTATTCGGATTGTGCCAATAGTCGTCGTTGTCGCAATTGCAGATGTACTTTCCTTTGTACGCCTTGATGCGTATCGCCCCATTAGCGCCAAGTCCGACCTTCTGCTCGTGGCATATCAGACTGATAATATCCGGATACTGCTCTTTATACTTCAGTAAAACCTCACGAGCATTGTCAGTTGAGCAATCATCGCCAATGACAATCTCTATATCAGCATCCACTTGCTGAGCAATGATGCTGTCTATTGTCTGCCCCACCGTGTCCGCACGATTGTACGAAGGGATTACTACTGAAATGAGGATTTTATTTTTCATTAATTGCGTGAACGATTCTCGTTTTTTTATTTATTCTCAATATTGCTTGATTTATTAATGGCAAAAATAACACATATGATAATATTACAACAAGAGCTCCTTGCCACTGCCCATACCACTCTTCTTTATAATATGCAACCATACTGTACGACAACTGGAACAATATGAAATGTGGGACATAAAAATTTATAGCATGTTCCCCTATGTACAACACACATCTCATAAGCAATGTCCTCTTTATTATAGAGAATTTGTCTATTAAAAAGATGATTTGCTTGC
>JAEEGG010017341.1_pt1 | contig 14815 bp, 13 predicted proteins | sample 9134161 | NCBI WGS metagenome assembly JAEEGG01 (sample SAMN16246543, study PRJNA631951) | gut metagenome | biome: gut microbiome; feature: rumen; material: CR-attached | host: Bos | place: Iran: Karaj | collected 2018-10
AATTTGTCACCGCTGGCCAGTCCGAGAAAATAGCGGAATGTCAGACGGAAGATGTATGGTGAATGTTTATCTCAAGGAAGACAAACATTTTAGGGTGCATAGTGACAGAATAAGAAAAATTTTTATTTTTGCCAATTGTATGACACAAAATAAGGGGAAGACTATTATGGTGATAGACAATGAGATACTTGACAATTTGACCGCCCGGGCCCAAGCATCGCCCCGGCTGCGGATGAATCTGAACTTTCATCAGAGTCTGGATGAGAAGTGCCACCGTTTTCTGAATGCCGTGGAACCGGGTGCCAATATCCCCATTCATCGCCATCCGGAGAAAGATGAGACATTTGTTGTGTTGCGTGGCAGGATACGTGTCATCACCTACAACGACGACGGCACCATTATCGACGACATGGTCCTCAACCCATCGGAAGGCCGCTACGGTGTGAACGTAGGAAAGAATGTCTGGCACACCGTGGAAGCCCTGGAGCCGGGCTCCGTCATCTTCGAGTGCAAGGAAGGGCCCTATATGCCGCATGAGGAGGAGGGGATACTTGAGATGGCAGAGGGAAGAGGGAAGAAGTAAAAAAAGAATAGAATTATGTATATAACAAGAGGACAACTGAGCAGGGTAGTTGATTCTTATCAACAACCATTAAACGAGCGGAGAATGTTTTCTGCAGAACATCCAGACGCTTCTGTATTTCTATCTCACAAACATAAGGAAAAGACTCTTCTACTTCAAGTGAAGCAGTTCTTTGAGAATCTCGGCATGAGTGTTTATGTCGATTGGCTTGACACCAATATGCAGCATCCAACCGACAAAAAAACTGCTGAGGATTTGAAAAAACAGATAGATGAGAATGATAAATTCATCTTCATTGCGACAAATGGAGCAATGGATTCCCCATGGTGTAGTTGGGAAATAGGGCTTGGAGATGCTCTTAAATTAAAAGATGATAAGATTGCAATATTCCCAGTTGCTGAGAATGACGGCACTTGGGAAAAACACGAATACTTACAGATATACCCTCATGTTGAGTATGAAGATGGTCATAGTACATATACCAACGGGAATATAATACCAAAAGGCTATTATGTTGAATATCCTGCGGAAAATGGAAGTGTTAGCTTGAAACCATTAAAGGAATGGCTATGCAGGGGAATGCCAACTACAAAATTTTTGTAATATATAGATAGAGTTATGGACAAAAAGGTGATGATTAAGAAATATTGTGAGGCCCTTAATGAGGGACGGGCTGCCATTTTTGCGGGAGCTGGATTCTCACGGTCTGCCGGGTTTGTGGATTGGAAAGGACTTTTAGAGAAAGTGGCCGAAGAGTTGAATGTTACGATTGAGCCTCACACTGATTTGGTTGAATTGGCGCAGTATTATGTTAACGAAACAAAGAGCTCTCACGAGTTGAGCACCGCCATTTTAAACAAATTTCCCAGCGATGCCGAGCCTACGGATAACCACAAAATACTTTCAAGTATTCCTATCGGAGTGTATTGGACAACCAATTTTGACAAACTTATAGAGAAGTCGTTGGAGCAAAGCGGAAAGGTGTTTGATGTGAAATCGTTACCCGAAAGTCTGGCCATTTCAAAGATGGGAAGCCAAGTGACAGTGTATAAGATGCACGGCGATGTGGATAATCCAGACAAAACCATCCTTACCCGTGACCAATTTGAGAAATATCCACAAACACATCAGGCATTCCTCAATAATTTCAGTTACGACCTGGCCAACCGCACCTTTCTTTTCTTAGGATTGAGTTTTGATGACCCCAATCTCCACTATATTCTAAAATATGTGAGAGGCTTGTATAAGGAGAATCAGAGGGTGCATTATTACATCTTAAGGAAAGTAAAGCGTGAACCCACAGAAACAGATGAGTCTTATAATGACAGAAAACGCAAACAAGAGCTATTTATTGACGACCTGAAAAATTATGGAATCCAAACCATACTGATTGATGAGTATGAAGAAATTAAGGAAATTCTGTCATCAATCAGGGAACGTTATCTCCAAAGGACAGTATTTATATCGGGTGCAGCACATGATTATTCTCCTTTTGGTGAGAGCAATTTCAAATTGTTCATTTCCAATCTTAGTGCAGACTTGATAAGGAATGGCTATCGCATTGTCAACGGTTATGGGCTTGGTCTAGGCAACGAAGTGATAGCTGGTGCCTTGCAAGAACTTGACAGATTGCACAAACCTGTTGACGGTAATTTGACTATCAGGCCATTCCCTCAGGGAATTCCTGACCCCAGAGCTGTTTGGCCGCAATACCGCAAGGAAATGATTTCTTTGACAGGTATATCACTTTTCTTTATAGGAAACAAAGAGGATAAAACTACAGGAGGAACAATAAACTCGCCAGGCGTACGTAATGAGTATGAAATATCAAAAGAGCATAATAATTTTTTGATTCCGGTAGGCGCAACGGGTTCAATGTCTGAGGAACTATATAATGAGCTGATGGGTGAAATATCAGCAGGAGGCACCAAATATGATGTTTATCATGACTATTTCGAAGCTTTAGGTGACAAGTCTAAAACTTTGGATGAATTAAGAATAAAAATCATAGAGTTACTCAATGAAATGAACAAATAATCATGCACAATATATTCATATCTCATTATGGTGAGGACGAGAAGGCACTTGACACCTTGAAGCAGCGGTTAAGAGATCACGGGTGTGATGTGCGTAATAGCTCGGTAGAAAAGAAGAAATACCGACCTTATAAGGTTAAGAATGCCACAATAGCTCGATATCTTCGAATGTGTATCCGTTGGGCAAAGACTTTCATTGTTATGATAGGAGAGCATACCCACGAACGTAGATGGGTGAACTATGAAATCCGCCAAGCAGCCAAACAAGGGAAAACAGTCATTGGAGTATATATGCACGGTTGCAAGGACGATGTGGTGCTGCCAGGTGCATTTAAGGAATATGGTGGATCATTGTTGGGATGGAACTCAACGGATAAATTGATAGATGTCATAGACGGTAAGTTGGCTGTCAATGAAAAGCCGGATGGAATGCCTGTTACAGGTCGTGTTTCATACCCGATGATTTACATAAAATGTAATAAATAACAGCTATGCATTGTTTTAGATATAGATTAGACCATGATTATGGTTTCGCTCCAAATCCATTTTGGGGCATTTTGACATTGGCGACATGTAAGGCTCAGATTCGTAAAAATCGTAATCTTGCTATAGGTGACTGGATTGTTGGCTTGGGGAGCAAAAAAATGAGAAATGAAGGAACAATTATCTATGCTGCATGTGTGGATAAAATTATTACCTTTGACCAATATTGGGAAGATGCTCGTTTTCAGATGAAAAAAGCCATCACCAACGGCACACTATTGCAGATGTATGGTGACAATGTATATCACACAGTAAATGGCACTGTGGTGCAGGAGCATTGCGCTCACAGCAAAGGTTCTCGAATACCAAACAAGGACCATTTGAAAAGTGATGCCAGTGGTAAGAATGTGTTGCTCTGTAAAAGGTTCTACTATTTCGGTGACCAAGCTCCAGAACTACCTGAAGAACTGGATTATATAGGAAATACTGGCAATCCAAGGGCATTCAAATATACCGATTTGGATGATGAACAAATCAATCGTTTCGTGGCTTGGCTGGAGGCCAACTATGAAATCGGCATCCACGGCAATCCATGTAACTGGAAGGAATTCAATATTCCAAAGTATGACACTTATGAGGATGAAGAAGACAAATAGTATCATTCCCAACGATGATACGTTAAAATACTACTTCTACTTCATTCAAGAGCGAATGAACATCTTTTGGAAGACGTGTGAGGATAGTTCACGTTGCCTTACAAATGATCCGATTTTGAAGGAGTATAAGTTCACCAATGTCTATCGTGCCTGTGACCGTGTTAGTCAATATCTCATTAAGAATGTTATCTATAAAGACCTTGATCGATATACTCCTGAGGATGTGTTGCTGAGAATATTGGTGTTTAAAGTCTTCAACCGAATTGAGACTTGGGATTATCTCAGTAGGATAACGGATATAACGCTTGAATCATTTAATGTTGAGCAGCTAAGCAGGGCATTGACTAAACGGCAGCAGAATAGCCCCATCTTTTCTAATGCCTATATGATGACAGGTTGCTGTTCGGGATATAAGGATATCAATACCAAACATCAGGTATGGCTTCAAATGATTGAGGACGAGTTTATAAAAAATAAAGGATTCAAAAAGGTTTTGAAAGCAAAATCAATGGAAGATGTGTATAATCAGCTTAGAGATTATCCTTTGATTGGAGACTTTTTGGCTTATCAATATACCATCGACTTTAATTACTCGCCCTATTTGAATTTTGATGAAGACTCGTTTGTTAAGGCTGGTGTGGGTGCAGTGAGAGGCATCAAGAAATGCTTTATCTCGTATGGTCATGATTATGAGGATGCCATCTACTACATCCATGATCATTTCGAAGAACTGCAAAAACGATACGGCTACACCGAGTTTCGTTCCCTGCCTGGCCGTAAACCCAAATTGATTGACCTTCAGAATTGCTTTTGCGAGACAGATAAATACTTGCGTGCCAAAATGCCCGAACTGAAAGTGGGGAACGTACGTATCAAACAACATTATAAACCTTCTGAGGAAGGAATTGACTATTACTTTCCTGACAAATGGGGTGTTGAAGAACATATTCAACGCGAACCATTGCAACAGACTCTTTTTGCCTTATGAATCTAAATGAGATTACCATAGAGGTGACCCAACAGTGTCCAAATCGATGTATTTATTGCTCCTCACTCTCCGATATGGAGAAAAATGGGGCTTTGGTTTTTGACACTATATGCAAAGTGGTAGACGAGGCTAGGGAGTTGGGGGCAAAGAGTGTAAGTCTGTCGGGAGGAGAGCCTTTTTTTAGAGAGGATATAGTGGAGATTATTGATTACATTCATGCAAAAGGATTTAAGGTGCGTGTGTACTCAAGTGGAATCTACTATGAAAACAGACAATACACATCTATACCAGCGATGCTCTTGGAGGCGGTAAAAGACAAAATAGAGACGTTGGTATTCAATTACGAGGCTATTGATGCGGAACTCTACGCCACTATTATGGGCACAGAACCTGCAAATCTTGCTTTGTTGGATGAAACCATCAAGACGGCAATTGCGTTGGAAATACCAGTTGAGGCTCATTTAGTGCCAATGCATTGCAACTTCCGTCAGATTCCTGATGTAATAAGCAAACTCTATGCGATGAGTGTCAATAATGTGAGCTTTTTGCGATTAGTTCCACAAGGAAGAGTGTTTGAAAACAAGGGGTTGGTTAAATTGAGTGCAGATGAAGAAAAGGAATTGCAACAGATATTAAGGTCGTGCAAAGAAACTTATCAAGACAAGATACGTTTAGGGTTGCCTTTCTCCGCTAAACGTGCAGCTTGTGGCACAGGAACAGTTAAACTCACAGTCCGTTATGACGGCTACGTTTTCCCTTGCGAAGCTTTCAAGGATGGAATGATGATGATAGAAGATGGCTTGACACCGGAGAACGTAAAAGTTAAGAGTCTGAAAGAGATTTACAACAACTCAGTATATCTTCAAGCCATAAAAAAAGGATTAGAGGATTACCCTTATTGTGAGACCGAAGAACACTGCTATGGGCAGTATTATAGGAAAGAACATCACGTATAAGATAAGTGAAATTTGATGGATTATGACACAAGATGAGCTATGGCTTTCCTAATTTAATGAGGTGAAAAGCTTTATTGAGACGAACCATTGAAATCCATCAAAACATCGTATTGAGGAACATCAGATGCTGAATTGGCTAAAGCAGAATCGAAATTTGTTGAATGCTGGCAAGCTGAAAGAAGATAGAATAGAGATGTTTGAGAAGCTGTTGTAACTGGCGGGTGTTTTTGACACAATAAAGAAAATAATACAAATTTGCGCACCGGAAAATTCAATGGTACGCATTGGCATTTAAATTTTTGGAACGTCTTCTATATAAAACGTATTATCTTTTACAAAAACCGTATGTAATGCACAACCTTGTCGGCAAAATCCTCATAGTCGTTGTGGACGACAGCGGAGGAAAAAGTGCCATATTGCATAGGTGATTCACAGACTTTGAGATTCTGCTGCCGTTCGTAATAATGGACATAATCATATCGGTCAAAAACTACTTCTTTGATTTCTGGCAGATGTACCACAAATAGCAACGTTTTGGTTGGCGTATGCACCGATGTCTGTATGTCATCTTTGGAAAGGGTCAGATATTTGGCTGAATTATGGACGGAAAATTCCTCCCATTTCTGAATAGTGCCGTCATTTTTATAATAGGGCAGTTTGTCGGGAATGATAAAAATCTGGAAATAAGGGATGTTTGCACAACGGATATTCGCTGTTTCGCCCAACATGTTTTCGAAATAATTGTTGGAATTCTGAGAATAGTTCTGCATCACGAACTTCACGCCGATGCCTGCAATAGCTTTCCCATTTTTTAGAATTGTGATGTCAACCACTTTATCGATGTAACGACCGTCTAATTTCATTTCTTTGCCGTTACCAATTCCCAATGATTGCACATAATAGCCAGTACCCAAACGCTCTTTCAAATCTTTGGCAATAGCACCGTGCAGGATTTTCAGTTTCTCATTACTGCGAGAACCTGTTTCAAGGAACTTCTTAAAAGAGTTCCCGACTACCGTTAGAAATTCTTGATTGTCCATATTTTTCAGATAATTTGTAATTCAAATATTGTTCTAAATCTTTTGATGCGAATGTGTAATAGCCACCACTTTTATAATTTTTCAGAAGCTTTACATAATTGATAAAATCCTCTGAATAAACAAGTTGCTTGATTGTTTCAAATTCAATGTCGGTAAGGATGTATAGCCCACTGTAGATACCTGCCCCTTGCGGAACACACTCTAATTTGACACTATTTATATCTTTTACAAGGGTATTTATAGCATATTTTACTTTTGAAACATCTTTCAGTGCTTGAGTTCTTCCAAAGAGATACCAGAACTTATCATCTTCAATATCCCTGCTTTTAGAGAGTTTATTTTGATTCAATAATAATTGATTGTATGCTGCTGTATTCTTCATAAAAACATGAAGAGGCAAAGGCTTCCCCTTGTTGTCGTAAGGATAAATACATTTGCTCCATTTTCCCGTAGATGCTTTCAAAATGTCAATGGTACCTTCTGTGAAATCAAAGTCGCCGATGAAAACTTTATCTGCAAGCGTAGCAAAGCCATTTTTCACAGATACGTATGGGTAACCGTATGTCGTTTTGATATTATTCAGAAGAGAAAGGTGTGTTTTTTTTGAAAAAAAGAAGTTTTTACCTATCTGAATGTCCGAATAAGAAAGTTTTTCCTGGAATTTCGCTTTAAGTTTTTCTCCATCAAAGGTATAATAATCTATTTGACTGTTTTTCTTTGATTTTGAAAATCGTGAAATGAAAGTGTATGTTGTAGCTTCAAATGGTTGAAAGTGTTCTAAATCAATCACACCAGACAAATTCTGATGTGTGTGAATGTATTGACGAAGATGTGTTCCGGCCAAACTTCCTAACCATGAGCTCGGAGTAATCAAGCACATTAATCCGCCTTTTGCCAACATATTAAATCCAATCTCGAAAAAGACGATGAACAAATCCGTCATTCCTCCTTCAGCGAACTTGAATTTCTTTACGATTTCGTAACTTTCTTCGAGGTTATGGACACGCACATAAGGCGGATTACCGACCACGTAATCCATTTTCGCATTGAAACGATCAACGGTTAGCGTGTCGGCATTGGTAATATCCCATTTCAATTTAGATATGCCATATTCTTCAACTACTTTGTTGAGATTTAGGATACATTTATCACATTCCGTGGCATCTAATTCTATACCATGGATATAGGTCTCCAATTCATGCTTCAACTTGGATAAATCCTGTTTCTGGGTAAGAAAAGATGCGCAATATCGCCGCACAATTTCTGTGAGGAAAGCACCGTCACCGCAACTATTGTCAATGACGTGTTTTTTGAGGATGTTTGGTTTATCATATCCTCCAAAATCAAGGATCACCTTGACCAAATAATCGGGCGTATAGACCCGCCCGTGTTGTTTGACTGCCTTTGCCATACGCTTTCATTTTGGCGTTTGGCAATTTGTCCCCTACGAATACAGTGCGTGGGCAATTTTGCCTTAACACTGCGGTCGTAGGAAACCGATTACACAGACAAAACGCCCACGCTGTGGGTGTTTACAATCTGTTCTCGGTGTAATTTTGAAATTTCCTACGTTTCAGTGTTACTCGAACAAATAGCAAACGCTAAGATTGATAATATGTTAGTTTACTTTTCTTTCTATATTTCTCTTTTTTGTTGATACTCTTTTCTTTGTTTAGACGGCAAAAATACTAAAAATCCTCATATAGCGGCTTTTTGCGATTCATAATAGAAACAATCCTCTTCCCACTTCATTGGATTTTGAGCCATATATTGGAGAATAGTAAAAATAAGGCACACAGTGCGATTTCTGCGGGTGTAGTGGGGCCTTAAACTTTTCCTATTTGAAATGCAGTTTTAAGACAACCTCAGCGCGGTGCATTCGGGTTGTGCAGCAATTATAGGAATGAGGCGAAAAGGGCGTATCCCCCCATATCCTCCATCACCTTGTCAATCTCGTGCAGCTGTTCCGTAGCGAGCAGGTACTCCCATTGTGCCCTGTAGGGAGCTGCTGCCTCATGCACCATGTTACTCTCGCTCAAGTTCACCTCTGTCATCGTATGGATGACGAAGTTTTCCACTGCGTTTATTTCGTTGAAGGATATGTTGTTATTATGATAAAGGGTTGTCAATTGGAATCTCTATTGATACATTTTTTATCAATTCGATTATTGATGTACTTACAGATGATGACTCTCGGTATAGATTGTCACTACAAATTTCACCTGTTGTCGATTGTATATTAGGGTTATATCCAGACTCTTCCATGTTTTCAATATTTATTCTCGTGTTTCCAACCTTCAAAAACTCTATTGTCGGTTAATCCTATTTGTCTTGTCATAGGATCCTGAGCGCGAACTAAAGTTCCCTCACTTAGAAAAACATCGGTATCCGTAATTGTTTCAATAAGCCCCCGTCTAAAAGAATAGGATGTGTTCGGGGTGTTGGCATTATTTAGTAAAATAAGAGGGTCATATGGGTTTTCTATTTCAAGTTCTGCACTAATATCGTCATGTATCCTTTTTATTATTGAATATAGTTCCATAGTCGGCTTTTCCACATTAAACCCCAAACTGTTGATGGCTTCTTCTCTACGTATTGAATAGTCATGACTTCCTGATTCACTACAAAGGAATTTAATTATGGTATCTGTTTTTTCTTTGTTTATTTTTTGATACTTCATTAAATTGCGAGCTATCATTTGTATTTGACTTTTGGATTTATATACTTGACCTAAAGTCAATGGATGAATTTTATCTGATAAATGAAGTAATACTTCAGTTAGATTTTTTTGATCTGTTATCCCAAAATCCTTTTTCGCCATCTCAATGTATGCATTAACATACTCCACACTAACAGGAACTTTTGCATTTGGATTCTGAATCCCAGGAATCATAGGGTTTAAAGGACCGTTAATACTCGGATCTATCGGGCCGAGAGCTGCTTGTTTTGTCATAATAAGCCTATTGGCTCCTAAACAAATCAATGTTCCTGAACTAAAACAATTAGATGGAATAATCACTTCTAACTCCTTGCAAAAACTACGGATTAAGTTTACCAAACTCCATGCTGCTAGAGTATCACCTCCATTTGTGTATAAAAACAATGAGATTTTTTTCGTATCACCAATATTATCCAGTTGATTGGAGAACTTCGGTAATACATCTTTGGCTATTTGAGTTTCAAGACCTTGTCTTGTGCTTGTATAATACACAAGTAATTTTGAATTCCTTTTGGATTCAAGTTCTTTGTATAATTCAACTCTATCTTTTTTCATATATAGAATATTTTTTGATTAATTCTTGTTTTATTTGTTGTGTACCATCGCATTTATTTTGTTGAAGGATATGAAGTAGGGTATTTAAATACTAACGGTTTGTTCTTTATGTTTTTTATACCGCTATTGATTTCTACAATATCACCATTTGTTATGATAGGAGAAGAATATGTTTGTATATCGTCACTTTTATTATATTTATTAAAGTTCGAAAAAATAAATAACTCTTTTAAAAAGCAATCAAATAATTGTTGAATTCTCGTTTCATCTAATTTGAGAAAACCGATAAATTCTTTTGAAAGGTTCTTTATAGAATTATCAATTGTCATGTTTATCTTAAAATCAGACATGTTTGTCAGAGTTAATGTCAACTGATATTTGTTTTTTAAGGAGTTTGGAAATAATGATATCTGGTGATTAGAATTGGATTTTCCTTTTGCGAAAACGTCTTTAAGAGATTCACAGATTATATGAAAGATCATATTAACACCCTCACGTTCAATATCAGTCATGTCTTTCCACCATTCTTTAAATTCAAGGAGTTCAAAAGCAGGTAAATGTTTTAGCACACGATATCTATTGAGATATTCAATAAATTGATGACCATAAAAAGTCATTGCGTCATAACGGAGAAAAAACAATTCACTCTCTGTTAATTGTGCTCTTATGATTTTAGCATATTCTTTTTTGTGTTGTTCGCTAATTAAATCTGTTTTATCAATCAACTCAAATATTCGATAAAGAGTTCTAAAATATGCAGCCATTTTACTACGATTTTTTACGTAAAATACCATATAATCATTAATGGCTTTGGGGATGTTGTCCTCATATGCAGTCGAATGTTGGTATCTATCTTGAATCTTCTTTTTTTCTTCGTCAAAAAAATCTTTGTCGGTGTATTGTATTTGCTCTGTTTCTATTGTGAACTTTTTTTCTTCATTTTTCTTTTTTTTGACCCCTACAATTCTTACATTTTCTCCGTTTAGCTCTTTCACTTCAGATTGATATAAATGAAGTAGTTCAAAGAACAAATCATTGAACCTTTGTGTCTCTGCTGTTTTATTCTGTGTTTGAAAAGTCCAAGCTACCAAAACTACACCAATCAATAACAAAATAATACCCAATGTTCCTCCAACAAAATCGCCAAATTGTCCCCATTTATCTGTGTCAATTGGTAATGTTGTATCAAATGTTGACCACCTATTGGTAACAAAAACAAAAAAGGATAAAATCAAAAATACAATAGTGATAAAAACATATAAAGATGCCCTCTTTAATAGTTCATATAATTTATTTTTTATAAGTTTTGCAATTATAAACAAGACTGTAGCTATAATAGCCACAAAGACTATAGGTTTCCAATGAATAGATCCCAATTTGACATTGTTTAATTCAGCCCCATTTGGATATAAATGAAACAAATCAATGATTACGATACATAATACTATTATTAAGAATGCTATTATCACACTTAACCAGTTTTCTTTCTTTTTAAACCAAACAATAAATTTCTCCATATATCTATAACATTATATTGATTAATTCCTGTTTTATTTGTTGCGATTGCTCAATCTGAGTTATTGATGGAAATATAGATTGTTGAATTTGATTTATAACACTGATGGTTTGTTTTTGTACTTCCAGTCAAATAACCGTCAAATAAAGATATGATTGATAACCAACGCGTTACATTTCAAATTGTATAAAAAGTGATTTTCCAGTCAAATAAAAATCAAGCCCATATCGGTATATATTTGATAAGTTTTTTGGATGTGTTTTCGGGGTTGTCTTCCTTGATGAGTTTTTTGTCAAGAGTGTCGCGAATGACACGGGAAACCATTGACGAGTTGTTCGGCGATATTTTGAAACGTTCCCGTAAGGATGTGTTTGTCATTTTCTCGTTCATCACATACCGGAGACATGCGTGCTGGTAACAAGCTCTAATTCTGTCCCCTTTTTCCATTTTTGAAAAGGGAAGATATGAATATAGTATCACTTTGGTGTGTCTCTCCTGAACTTGAATATCGTAGGCTGGTAATTGTAACATTTCTATGCTTTGTACCACTTTGTCCAACCCACTGCCTTTTTCCTCGCAAATGCCAAAACGCCGCATAATAGAAGCCAGAGCCTCGTTGCGGCTTTGGTATTCGTCAATGAAGCGATCTGTTTGTATAAGAGGTAATCCAGGGTTTGATATCTCTATGCGGTCACTGTAAATTTCTATCATGGGACCTGTTCCGGATATGTCAAAATCCTGATGTATGAGGGCGTTAGCCGTAAGCTCTCGTATGGCCAATTCAGGATACATGGTCACCTCTTTGCGTAATGCTTCTGTAATGATTTCATTACTTGGAAGTATGTCCATTATGTACTTGATAAGACCTTTAAATCCAACGATATAGCCATAGACTCCTTCCTGGTCTTTGACCGTTTCCATCTTACCCTTCCCTTTGTATTGGATAACACGCACTGCTTTTCTCTTCAGAAAGTCAAATTTTGAAATGTCTTTCGCGAATAGAATTGCGCCTAAATTGGTTATTTCATAGCCCGAAAGCGTTTGATTGACAAGTTTTTCGTTCATGAATCTTTCGGCGACCCCATCTTGAGTCTTGGGAAACGGAAGGTTGAGCAAATCAAAATAACTTTGGGTATCAAGCAACGCCATCACGTCATCAAAACTATGGACTTGTTTGGCTATTCTATCCTCAAAAGCTTTCTGGTTGTTGGTAAGCCATATTTTTCTTTCCTTCTCTGGGAAATCTTTTAATTTTCGAGTTATGCTGCCAACTTTAATATAGTCAATGTTGGTAAAGGTGGTGGGTTGGCCTTTGGCGGCAGGGATTTTGAACAACGCTATTGGTTTTCCGAAATAGTCTCCTTCAAATATCTCAACATCTATCCGAGGGGAAAGTCTCTGCAGCAACCAGTTTTCAAATTCTTCGTTTCCAACTTTGTGCATTTTGGGACGAAAAGAGGTGCCTTTTACTTCTATTGTATCATCATCAATTCCGAAAAGAAGAAAGCCAAAAGGAACATGCTGCAAACAAGCTCCATTGCTTAAGGCAGAGATGTTTTTTCCTATCTCCTCATCTGAATGGTAATTCAATTTGTATTCCACCCATTCACACTCCTTGGGCAACTTCAATAAATCGGCAATCATTTGTTCTATCATAATAAAGTGATTTTCCAGTCAAATAAAGATATTATTGATAATCAGTGTTTTATGTTCTAAATTGTATAAAAAGTGATTTTCCAGTCAAATAAGATTATTTTTTTCTTCATACATTTCTACACGATTCTTCTTCCATTCTTCCAACAACTGTTTCAGCGTTTCATCCTTCACTTCTAATCGCCACATATATAGCGATAGGGTCAACATTCTTGATCTTTTAAGTGTGCAAAAATACAATTATTATGTAAATGGCAGGTCTCTTTCCCGAAAACAAACAAGGGCGAACCGAAAAACTCCGGTGCGCCCTATATTATCATATTGTAGAGACGCGATTAATCGCGTCTCTACAGACGTAATTCCAATCAAGGATTATTTTCCTTCGCTCAGCTTCTTATACCCTTCATATCTCAGTTTCGCGAACTGCTCGGTCTTGGCGAACAACTCCTTGGCCTCGGCCGGGAAGGTCTTCAACAAACTGTTGTAACGGACCTCGCCCATGATGAAGTCTTGGAACTTGCTCCAGTCGGGTTCCTTGCTGTCCAAGTGGAAACCGTTCTTGCCGGCCTCTTCCTCGGCAGGGTTGAAACGCCACAGGTGCCAGTAACCGCACTCGACGGCCTTGGCCTCTTCGTGCTGGGAACGACCCATGCCGACCTTGATGCCGTGGTTGATACAAGGAGCGTAGCAGATCACCAATGACGGTCCCGGATAAGCTTCGGCTTCCTTGATGGCCTTGAAGTACTGTGCCTGAGAAGCGCCCATAGCGACCTGCGCCACATACACATAGCCGTAGCTCTTGGCAATCATGCCGAGGTCTTTCTTGCGGACCTTCTTACCGGAAGCGGCAAACTTGGCGACAGCACCGGCAGGAGTAGCCTTTGAAGACTGACCACCAGTGTTGGAGTAAACCTCCGTGTCGAGCACGAGCACGTTGACGTCCTCGCCGCTGGCCAAGACGTGGTCCAAACCACCGAAACCGATATCGTATGCCCAACCGTCACCACCGAAGATCCACTGGCTCTTTTTCACCAGGTGATCCTTCAGGTCAACGATTTGCTTGCAGTAGTCGCAACCGCATTTCTCGCAAGCGGCGACGATCTTGTCGGCCAGCTCGGCGGTCTTAACACCATCTTCACGGTTGTCGATCCACTCTTGGAAGAGGGCTTTGAGTTTCTTGTCGCAGCAGTCGCAGTTGGCGATGGCTTCCTTCATGACGCGCTCCACTCTGTCGCGCATCTTGCGGGTAGCGGTGGCCATACCGAGACCGAACTCGGCGTTGTCCTCGAACAAGCTGTTGGCCCAAGCCACACCTTTGCCGCTTCTGCAGTTCTTGCAGTACGGAGTAGCAGGCGCAGAACCACCGTAGATGGAGGAACAACCGGTAGCGTTAGCGACGATCATACGCTCGCCGAACAGTTGCGTGATGGTCTTGATGTACGGAGTCTCACCGCAACCGGCACAAGCACCGCTGAACTCGAACAGAGGCTGTGCGAACTGGCTGTTCTTGATGGTAGCGAATTTGTCGATGAGGTTGTCCTTGTAGGTAACCTTCTTCTGACCATACTCCCAGTTCTTGGCTTCGCCGAGCTGGCTCTCGAACGGTTTCATCGTCAGGGCTTTCTCCTTG
>JAEEGG010017348.1_pt1 | contig 14811 bp, 7 predicted proteins | sample 9134161 | NCBI WGS metagenome assembly JAEEGG01 (sample SAMN16246543, study PRJNA631951) | gut metagenome | biome: gut microbiome; feature: rumen; material: CR-attached | host: Bos | place: Iran: Karaj | collected 2018-10
GGATCGTCCCCCTTCGGCTGCGGATAGCTGTACTTGAAGTAGTTGATCCACTCCTCAAGCCGCACCGACTCCTTCGGCGGCATGCGCTTCATCTCGGCGACATAGCGCCGCATCGTCGTGTAGCTCGACGTGTCCACGTCGAGACCGAACGTCGACAGCGGCTCGCTCGTCGGGTCGCGGAATTCGTTCTCCTGTATCTCCGCATAGTGCTCGGTGCCGACGGGAACGGAAGGCTCACGCTCCACATACGCAGACACAATTCTTCCTCCCGTTGCGCATCCAATCACCCCTGGGGTCCGCGAACCTACCATGCTCTTCATCTTCACGGGCGACCTTGCTAACGAGACAGAGTCCATTGGCGCGGGACGAACTGAAACCTGTGCTGGCGGTGCCGAAACCACCGACACCTCAGTTATCGGACGATTACGGACAAGATCTTTCGCAAAGTCGATTTCCGCATCAGGGGCGGACTCGCACTCGTCCAATTCGCACGATTCGACCATCATATCTTCGGGCTCGCTACATGCGATGTCAGATTCCACAATCCTGGCACCATGTCCGAGCGAAACTTTTTCAACCTGCATGTCGAAAAGGCACACGGAAACGCCAAGAAGAACGGCGAAGCACGCGGCGAGTCCGCAGACCTTGCGCCAGGAGACATGAATGCCGTCGTCGGATTTAGCAAGCGCCTCGGCAATGCGCGTCCTCCACGGCTTACGCGTCGGCACATGCACGACGCGAGGCGTCGCCTTGTCGACAAGCGGAATGAAGTCTCCGCCCGAGACGAGGAACTCGCGCTCGTATTCGGCAACGATTCCGTCCGCGGCGAATTCGCCGCGCGCGGCACATCTGCCGCGGAGTTCCGCTAGCACATCGGCGTCCATCTCGTCGACGCGCCAGCTGCGCGCTACGAAACTGCGCGCTGCCGTGCAGGCGTTCCAGAGCTGGTAGACCCTCTCCCCTTCGAGCGCCTCACGCGGCGACGCGGGAACGGTGAACGGCGAGACGGGGACGAGCAGCCATCCGGCGACGCCGCGCTCTTCGGCGACGAGCGCGACGAACGGACGCGCCATGTCGGCGAATATCCTTATCTCGCCGACCTTCACCGGCGCGTCGAATTCCGCTTCGCCGCGCGGCGCCTCTCCCCTGAACTCCGGACGGCTTCCGCCCTCCTTGTAGAGCTTCCACTCCTCTGCGAACGTCTTGTTCATCTTGCACCTCCGATCTCGGCGCGCAGCGCATCGGGCAGCGCGGCTTCGCAGGCTTCGAGGAGGATGCGCCCGAAGAGCGGACTATCCGCGCCCTCGATCGTCTTCGCCTCGTTTCTGAACTCCGCCATCGCCTTTTCCCTCATCGCGTACGCCCGCGATTTTCCTACTCCTAGGCCCTCGAGGATCGCCGCGTCCGTAAGCGGTACATCCTGGGCCGTCGCATACAAAAGGGACGCGACGGCGCGCTTTTCCACTTTTGTCCTGAGGGAAATTTTTTCGAGAAGCGCATCGACCTCGCGGCGCATCGGCTCGAGGTCGAGGAAAGCCGCGGGATCGCTCTCGGCGGACGGCTCGAGCGCGGCGATCTCCTCCGGCCCCGCGCTCTCCCATTCGATGCGGCGGCGTCCGTCCGGACCCTTCACCTTGCGCGGACGCCACCCCTTGATCGACGCGATCCAGTCGAGGACGATGTCGTGGACGCGTCCGGCGCCGGAGCCGAAGAGCGTGCCGCATACGAAGTCGGCGAGGCGCATTCCCTCGACCTTGATGCGGTAGGCGAAGTAGGACTTCAATGGCTTTTTCGTCTCCCGCGAGCCCTTCAGCTTGAAGTATGCGTCGAAAACGGCGACGGGATCGTCCGCCCCCGCCTCCTCGCGCGAGATGCCGCGCTTCGAGAGAGTGGAATACATTGCGGACTCCACCTGACGGCGGAGCGCGGCGGAATGCTCCGCGGGGCATCCGCCCACCGAGCAGATGTCGAACCAGTTCCGCCACGCGGCGTCCCCTGCGTAGCGCCCAAGCGTAGTGTTGTCGTCTTTCATAGGTACCTCCACTTCACAAAGGGACGCACCTGTGAGTTTTTCCACTGCCCGCTCGGCGTTACCGGCCCATCTCGAAGACGAGCTCTCCGCCGGACATGATGTCGGCGTGGGAGATGGTCTTGTCCACGGGCTTGCCGTTGAAGGTTGCGGATTTCACGAACATGTTCTCCTTCGAGAGGTTCTTCGCGACGACTGCGAGAGTCCGCCCGCCGGGCAGCGCGACCTTCGCCTTCGGGATCTGCGGCGCGCCGAGAACGTACTCGCCTCCGCAGGGGTTGAACGGATAGAACCCAAGCGCGCTGAAGATGTACCACGCGCTCATCTGCCCGCAGTCGTCGTTTCCGCACAGTCCGTCAGTCTTCGGAAGGTAGAACCTGTCGAACACGTCGCGAATCCTTCGCGCGGCCTTGTTCTGCTCGCCGACGAGCGTGTAGAAGTAGATCACGTGGTGGCTCGGCTCGTTGCCGTGCACATACTGTCCGATGAGCCCCGTCACATCCGAGACGAATCCCGTGCCGTCGACCGTCTCCGGCTGTTCGAAAAGCCCGTCGAGCTTCTTCACGAACGAATCGCGTCCGCCCAGCGCCTCGACGAGACCGTGCGGATCCTGCATGACGTGCCACGTGTACTGGAACGCGTTGCCCTCGGTGAAGTCGTTGTCCGTGCCCGCGCCGTGTCCGAGCGTGAACGGATTGAACGGCTCGCGCCACCTGCCCTTCGAGTCCCTGCCGCGGACGAGTCCGAGCGAGGGGTCGAGCACGTTCTTCCAGTTCGACGCGCGCTTCATGAAGAACGCCGCGTCCTCGGCGTGCCCGAGCTTCTCCGCCATCTGCGCCGCGCACCAGTCGTCGTACGCGCACTCCATCGTGCGCGAGACGGACTCGCCCTTGATCTTGTCGAACGGATAGTAGCCGTACTTGTCGAGGAGGTCCCAGCGCTCCTTGTGCCGTCCCTCGTGCTTGTTCGTGAGCGTCTCCTTGATCTGCGCGTACACCGCCTCCCAGTCGCCCGAGAAGCCCTTGAGGAACGCGTCGACGAGAACAGGCACCGAGTGCGTGCCGATCATGCACTGGTTGTCCTTGCCCCAGAGCGTCCAGATCGGAAGATACCCCGTGAACTCGCCCTGGCGCTGCATCGACTTAACGAGGTCCGGCACGATCTCAGGCGTGAGGATCGTGTAGAGCGGATGCGCCGCGCGGAACGTATCCCACGTCGAAAGCGTGGAGTAGTACGGATCGTGCCCGCAGTCGGCAATGTTGTTCGGCTGGAAGAAGAGATGGTAGAGAGACGTGTAGAAGTTCGCCTTCTGGTCGTCGTCTCCTTCGATCTCCACGCGCGAGAGCAGCTTCGTCCACTTCTCTCCGGCAAGAGCCTCGACGCGGCGGAAGTCCCAGTCCGGAACCTCCACGCGCATGTTGCGCTCCGCGTCCGCGACGCCGCCTAGCGCGGAGAGCGCGACCTTCACCACGAGCGGTTCGCCGCTGGACGCGCCGAAGTCGAAGACGAGGTCCCGCTCCGATGCGAACCTGCGGCCGAACTCCATCTTGAACGCATACGTGCGCTTGACCCAGTTGTTGCACACGACCTTGCCGGAGACGCCGCGCTTCGTGTCGTCCGGGAAGACGTCAGCCGAGAGGATGTGCTTCGACACCGGCGCGCCGCCCGCGATGCACCAGCGCGGGTCGACGGCAAGGCGCATCTTCGCGCCCTTTGGATAGCGGATGCGGTATACGGCGCAGTGCTCGCTCGCCGTCGCCTCGACGCGCACGCCTCCCGCGAGCGTCACGGCGTAGTATCCGGGACGCGCAGTCTCGCTCGCCTTGTCGTAGGCGACGCTCTCGGGGACGGCGGCTCCGGTGAACGGCATGATCTTGACGTCGCCGAGATCGGGGCATCCCGTTCCGTTGAGGTGCGTCTGCGAGAAGCCGAATATCGTCTTGTCGTTGTAGCTGTATCCCGAGCAGTGGTTCCAGTCCGCGTTGCCCGTGTCGGGTCCGGCCTGGATGAGTCCGAACGGAACGCACGCCGCCGGCGTGGTGTGTCCGAACCCGGCGGTGCCGACGAACGGGTCCACGTAGGTGCAGGGGTCGTTCCTCAGAATCTGCCGCGCGTGGTTCGCGTAGGCCTTGCGCGGATCGGCCGCGTACTCCCTCAGCGTCGCCGCGGCACATCCGCCGCGGTCTCCGAGGTTGTAGAGCGCGCGGGCGACGCAGAGCTCGCGGAGGCAGTCGCTCCGCTCCATGTCGCCGAGTCCGAGGTTCTTCGTCGCGAACGATTCATATCCCGGAACCTTGTGCGTAAGGTCGTCGGACGCGAACGCATGTCCCGAAACGCCTTCGAGCGCCAGAAGCGCGGCGAGCGTGTCCGCCCCGCGCGGATCTCCCAGGCGCTCGAGCGCAAGCGCGACGGCGCGGAAGTGCGAATACGTGGACTTGCCGGTAAGCTTCTTCGCGAGCGCATCGATGCACGCGAACGACGACTCCGCACCGCAGCGTCCAAGCGCGATGAGGTAGGAGTCGACGAGGCTCACGCTGCGTCCGAACTGGTCCATGCCCTTGTAGTTCCAGCCCTTGTCCCATTCCGTCGTCGCGGCGAGCTTCTTCTCCAGCGTCTCGCGTCCCGTCGCGTCGCCGAGGAGTCCGAGCACGTGCGCGTAGACGAGCTTCGCCTCCTCGCCTTCCGCCGCGGCGTATGCGCCGCGCAGGAGCGGAAGCGCGCGCGCCGTGTCGCTGAGAACCTTTGAAAGGCCTTCGTATCCGTTGGCGAGCGTCTTCACGGATGCTTCGATCTCGGCGTCCGCAAGCGGGAAGCTGTCCTTCATCCCGATGACGTTCTCTCCGACGATGCCGATCTTCGCGAGCTTCCTCTGGAGCGACGGAATGTCGATGTCGCGCAGGCGCGAGTTGTCCTTCACACTCGACGCGGCTGCGAGGCCTGCGGCATAGCCCTGGTTCTGGACGTCTGGCTGCATCCTCAGGACCGGCATCGCGTCGCGGTGCGCGCTCATTCCGAGCCCCGTGACGAGGAGTCCGTCGGTCTTCTTCGGCAGCAGCGCGCGGAACGGGATGTTCACCTTGAGCGCCTCCCTCGCGTGCGGCGCCTCGATGAAGAACTCGTCGGAGACGGTCTGTCCGTGCGTGTCGAAGTTGGAGCGCGCGAGCGAGATGACGTCTGGATAGGTGCGCTCGTTCATGATGTCCTGAGCCGTGATGTAGTAGACTCCGTGCAGACGACGACGCTCGCGGCTGTTGACGTTCTGGCTCTGGTCCCAGACATACGTGCCGAAGTTCTGGCGCGCGCGCAGCGTGAAGTGGCAGAGGTCCTCCGCATCAGTGTCGTCGACGAACGCGTAGTCGGTGTTCTGGTAGCTCGTGCCGAGGATCTTGGGCGTGGAGCCCGCGCCCTGGAGCGAGAGTTCGGTCGCGTCGATGAACTCCGTCTCCTCCCCGGCAAAAGCGGCGAGATCGGCGTTGCCCGTGGCGTCGACAGTGGCGAGCGTGCGGACGAGGCCGCGCGTTCCGTCCTGGAACGCCACCTCGACCGCGACGAGCGCCTCGCCCTCCTTGCGCACGCCCGTGACGAGCGCGCCGAACCAGATCTCAGCGCCGGCCTTGCGCGCCTCCGCGCGCATCCACTCGGCCTTGCACTGTCCGTAAATCGCGCCGAAGTCGTGCACGCCCTCGTCGAGCTCCTTCGTGAAGCCGATGGTGAGTCCGTAGCAGTAGAGCCCGATGAGTCCGTCGGTCATTGTTCCGCCCATGCGCGGAAGGTACTCCGCGACGATCGTCTTCGCGCCCGCCCTCGCGGACGCGATAGCGGCTGGCGCGCCGCCCGTGCCCGCGCCTGCGACAAAGACATCGCACTCGGCGATGACGGGCAGGTCCGCACCATCATGCCCTGGCTCAATCACTGGCATCTCTGCCGACTTCGCGCGCTCCGCGGCCATCGCGCCCTGGGAGCGTCCGAGCCGCTCCTCCGCGGAGGCGTCGTACGCGTCGGAGCCGAAGATTATGGAATCCGCCGAGTCGATCTGCGTCGGGGTCCAGGTGAGGTCGCGGGCGAGCTGCTCGGCGGCTGCGAGGGAGCGCGCGGAGCCGTCCGCCATCGGAAGCGTCATCTCGCACCTCCACAGGCGCGCGGCGATCTTCTTGGGCTGGTTCTTGCTCTGGAACGGACCCCTCTCGCCTTCCTTGATTTCGATCGGGTCGGAAATCGCCGTCGCCTTGACCTTGTCGGACTTCGGCGCCTCGCCGGAGATGATGTAGCGGACAAACGGATACTCGCCCTTCGCGATTTCGCCGAGCCTGTCGCGCGCATCGATCACGCACTTCGCGCGGATCGTCCTCTCGCCGTTGCGGTTCACGACCTTCGCGCCGGCGATCTTGCCGTCCGTGTCGCGCACGTACTCCGCGCCTATCGTCCAGGTGATGAACGGGACCTTCGCGTCGAGGAGAGCGCGGTCAAGCGCCTTCTTCGCCTGCGCGGGCGTTGTGTCGCCGAACGCGTACGAGCCCTCGTGCCCCTTCGGGTCATAGATGGCCGAACATATCGGACCGAGCTCGCCCGCCGGCTTCTTCAGCCTCAGCTTGCCCGCGATGTCCTCGCCGAGGAACGGACGCGGCGCAACGAGGTACACGTCTGCGCCCGCCTCCTTCGCCGCCACCGCGGCAGATACGCCGCGCACCGTTCCGCCCAGGACGAGAACGTCCACCGACTCCGGAATGTCCGCGAAAAGTGCCGCGCATGCAAGCGCGGTTGTCGCCGACAGAAAGACCTTTACCTTGTTCATGTTTCCTCTTTCAGTTATGCAATGCCAGTAGCCATTTCTATGAGCTGTTAACGACTGAGCACATCATGCCGCCACAACGCTTCAAATTGTACCAAAGTTCAGTATTGCGTTTCAACCCTCGATGCGACCTGTATACCAAATATTTCACGTCCTTTTGGCTAATGACTGGCGGACAGCAACCGCCGTCACTTATTGCAATATGTGACCGGGCGAGCAACGGCAAACAGCACTATAAACTCCGACGGTTCACAAAGCGCCTTCGCTACCGCTGCGGCCGATGCTTCGCACGTCTCAACCACCCGAATCCGACACTGCGAGTCGGCCTCTCCCATGGAGACGCGGCTTCCAGCCGCGTCCTATTCCAAGGAGGTGGAGCTTCCAGCTCCGCCATACCGACGCGGCGTGACGCCGCATCTCCTTGCGCTGCCGGACCGCTCACAACCTCCTTGACGAGACATATCCTCCCAAACTCCGAAACTCCCAACAGCGAAAGCAATCATATAGCGACGGTTGAAAAACGCGAAGCCCCTTTCCAACCATCGGAGTTAAAGGAACAACGGGGCCCGATATTTTACAATCCCTACTCGGGCTCCATGCCTTTCGGCTCGACGTAGCCGCGGACGGTCAGATAGCCGAGTTCGGGCGGGCCCTTGAACGCGCGGCGGTAGATGCGCGTGTACGGCAGCTCCTTCGCGGGGATTGTCTCGCCAGTCCCGTCGTTGAACACGACGACCGCGCAGGCGTCGAAGTGTTTCAATTGCGAAGCGGAAAAATTGCCTTCCAATCTCCCTTCGCAACTGCACCAATTTCATTTTCGGAAAACACGTTCTTTTCGGACAGCTGTCTGATTAAGCGATTGCAGCATTCCCTGTCACCCGCCGTTCGAACATACTCGGCTGCATGAACGGCAAGCGCCACGCACATATCATCGTCGACACGGCGAATTGCACGTTGGCGACTATCTGCGGCGAGGCGGATATTGTGTGCTCCGATAGACGCCTTATCTGTCGACGGCGGATTTATTTCTGTCCCGAACTCATAACCGGGGATGACCTTCGACTTTATAACTCCCCTTATGTCAGCAAAACAAAGGATCGCCATCTCTGCCGCAGAACTTTCTCCTGCGACGGCAAGACTCTCAATGGCCATCTCGGAAAACACTCGCAATTGCGGCATTCCCCATTCATTGATGTCGCCCGACATCTCCCTGAGCAGCAAGAGCTCCTCGCAATCCAACGCCGTCGTTTCGGCTTGCTTATTCACTTGCCTAACCTTAGTCTTCTGCCGCACCTTTTCCGCGTTAACCGCAGTCCTGAACAAAGGCGCGTTAGTCTGAAAGAGCGGCATCACTCTTTCCACAGCGACCCGGAATTCACCTACACTATCCTCTTGCGCACAAGAAGGCATCGGCACAAGAGAGACAAGCCATATCGCAAACGCCAGGTTTCTTCCCGCAGTACAGTTTATAGCCAGCATTTGTTTACTCTCCTTCAGAAGTTATCAACCCATAATTCTGAGTTACCTCACGCTTTACGCACAATCCGAACTTCATAACGCCTACAGTGCCAAAACTGTCAATCGTGAACACTTGGTTGGACCATTCAAATTGGTTTCCTTCGATTTCATCACCGCAGACACGCCAACATGCAGGAATATCCCAGCTAAACGAGCCGCTCTCCCACGGCTTCGGAAGGAAATCTGCAAATGCATGGTCTGTACCCATTGCATTATCATTGCCAACACCTTTCCAGCCTGAAGCGTTATGCACAAGATGTCTTGCAAACTGAGGTTTTGCAAAATATCCTCTTGCATCCGTTGATATCTTTCCTATTTCCTTGAATTCAACCTCACCTAGTGACACTTCAAGTGGACGCATTTGCAAGACTACCTTCATCCCGGCACCCGCATCGCCCAGGGGGTACCTATCTGATTCATACTCGTTAATTATATATCCTGAAGGCTCCAAGATTGCGAACTCGACCGAACACTGTCCCAATCTTTCAAAATCAGCAACGACTACGTCCGAACCAGCGACATGCGGTGCCTCATACTTTGAAGAAGATCCACTAATCTGTGTCAGCTTGCCATTGCCACAAGACAATATGTCGGCTTTGGGATATGTCGTTATGACAACTTTCTCCCCAACTCCTAACACTGTCCTGTGCGAATCCACGTTGTTCGGAGCAGACGCATACGTTAAGATTTCAACCCCAAATGTCGTGAATTTCGCTGCATCGACCGCACCGCTCTTTAAATGCGTAATCATCAACTCGCCCTGTCCTTGCAAGGATGATATGCTATGTCCGTGCAATCTAAACTTGTGGCTACCAATCTCGCACGCTGGATAGTCGGCGGAAGTTATTCGCAAAAGCTCTCCGTTCTCAAGAGCTTCGTACAGCTCGCCAGGTCCATCACATGTAATCTTCACAATTTCCTCAGGCGGAAGTTTAGGCTTGCATGTAAACGACACGCCGACCAACTTGTTCGTGCCATCCACGCTGATTGCGCCATTAGCGTCAGCGACGTAATGTACAAATGCGCCCTCCGTCTCCTCCTTGTCCTCCCCGACGCCATTAATCGTGGCATCAACCGCCACCACCGTGAAGTTCGTCTTGCATGTAGCTTCGGCGTACAGACCGTCCTTGTTTCTTGCAGTAGCCTTTACTATCAGCTCCTCCTCAAGATACGAACCGCTCGGACCGGTCTCGTCGTTTGCGCGGTATGTCACACCTCCCTTGTTCGTCGCACCGTAAAATTCGCATCTGCCGCATTTCTGCCATTCATATTCAGCGACTGCCGGAGCAGGATCAATCTTGGCCGTCGCCGACTTGTAGACATATTCACCGCGCTTGGCATCGGTCATGTCAAGCCCAACATAGTCGGGACGCTCAATTGAAAGCTCGTGAACGTCGACTGTCGCCTCGGCATTTGCCTCGCAATCGCATTCAGTGCACGAGGATCTTTTGGCCTTGACCGTGAACTCAATCTTCTGCGCAAGGCCCTTGGACATCTCGCCGGTCCAAGTCGAGTCATGGAAAGACAACCCTGCCCCTGAAGCAGTCCATTCATATCGGTCCGGCTTCACTGCATAAGGCAAACCATACTCGATCTCTGGATCGCGGGCTTGGCCGCACCAGCACTTTCCGTATTTGGCAACCTTCCTGTGCAAGGCGCTCCTCATCAGATATACATTCGCCGATACGGTGACGACAGTCGAAGTGTCGGGAAGTGCGTACATCGTGATGGCGCTTGCGGGATTCGCCTCAGCGAAAACCTCCATGTGCGAGTCCGGGACATGTTCATCGCTCTCGCTCCGCGGGAAGAAGTGAATGTGCTCCTGATCTTCGTGGAGGTCGCTCGTCGCGCCAAGAGGCTGCCGCGAGCCCCGCGCAGGATTGAGCGTCACCGACTTCTGCCCGTTGACGCGCCAGCCCGGGCGGGCCGTCACAATAATGTCGCCCGTCGCGCCTTCATCGTAGCTGATGCTTCCGTCGTCGAGAACGCCGACACCCTCCCCCTCGACAGTAACGAAGGAATTGGAGACGCGTCCTCCTCTTCCGGTAGGCGTATCAACTGCGGCGAGAACCGCAGACGCTATGGATGCTGTCAGTCCCATCGCCAACATTATAGCATATTTCCGCGTCGCCGTGCCGACTGCGGCTCCGGGCCGTGTGGCCGACGCCGAGGGATATGTCTTTATGAACTTCATACTGCCGTTCCTTGTTGCGTTTGCATACGGCGCAAAGTATACCACATTTTCCACGCAGCCGAAGCCCTGAAAACGCAGATTTTCCGCGAAATATACGCAAACGTATACTTCAAGGCCGTTTTTCTCGCAAACGTATACTTCACGTATACTTGCGGAATGCCGTATTCTGCTATACTCTCGCCGCCCGCAAGGGATCAGCGGACGGAAAGGAAATCATCGAGAATGAGAAAATTAATCCTGATTGCATTAGCCGCAACGAGCGCCTTAACACTCTGCGCGGCAAAAGAATACGAATGGCCACAGCTCCCCGAGGGAACTCTGCCGGATTCCGAGGTTTCGACAAATGTCACGATCCACGTAAACATGTCGCGTCTCGACGAGTTCTCCCTGTGTATTGAAGCGTCCAACTGCGTCTCGAACGAGGTTTTGGTCGCGATTGGGCACGACGCCGACGAAGACGGCGACCTCTCTTTTGACGAGACATCGTTCGTTTTCGGCATCGACTGCGGCAGCCGCTATCTCGCCGACTATGCCGCCGGGCGCGTTTTAGACGATGTCGGCGAGACGCTACACATCAGCCACCGCGACTTCGATCCGTCGTGGAATCTCGCCAAGGTCGTGAAGCGCGGCGAAGGCGAAGTAGACGCAGTAGTGACCGAAGGCATCGCGAACAAGCATTTCTCTATAAGAATTCAATAGGAGGCAATGGCGATGAACTGCACAAACTGGAATCTCGTCGGCACATTTGCCGCGCTCTCGTTCTGCGGGCTTCTCGCAGCGATGTTGCTGCGCAGGCCACTCAAGGCGGCGTGTGCCAGCTTCATGGCGATGCCGAACCTCCTGAAGGTCGCCCTCGTGAGCATTGCAGTCGTTGCGACGGTGCAGGCGCAGAAACAGAACGGCGGCAACGGGACGCAGGGACTGCCGACACCACCGCGACTTTCTCCAAGGATGCTTCCGCAGACAGTATCTGACGAGGAGATCGCACAGGGCTACCGCTTCGCCTACGAGACAAACGACATCGGCCACAGCTTCACGATGCCGACGAACGCGGCATACGCCGGCAACGTGCATATCCACGGAGCGGCGTCGAGCCTTGGGCGCAACTTCGTCGACTTCGGCGGATGGTCGTTCCTCTTCGGACCGGGCGACACGCGCTATTCCTCCGCATGGTGGTTTATCGACGGGCGCGTCCGCTTCGCGCCGCACGACGCAAGGAGCAAGATATCCGTCGGCGTCAACGGCGGAGTTCTCGCCGTGCAGGGCCGAAGCCGCGTTTGGCACGGGCCATGCGACGGCGGCTACGCAATCTGCTGGGAGAATGTATTTCTCGGCGGCGACACAAACGCCGCGGCGAATGCGCAGATCATAATGAAAGACAACGGATGGTTCGAGACATGGTCAAACGAGGTTGGACGCGTCTACAAGCGCATCACCCCATACGATTGGGATGGCGACGGACTCGACAATACGATTGACTCCGCACCGAAGACATACGACGGCGACTGCTTCGGCACAGGCGTAGACTGGCTCAACGCCAACTGCGGCGCAATCCTCTCCGCTTCGCTCGACGCCGACGATGCAATACGAATCGACTGGAACCCCAACTCCAGCGAAAACGCCTACTACTGGCTCTCCTTCACCGCGACTCACGACAGCACACGCATCACGATTACATGCGACGGGCCAAGCAATCTCGGCGACATGGTTGTGATTGCGAACGAAGGTCAGGCATGCTCTGTGCCGCTTCTCATTGGAGCCGTCTACAGGGTGCAGTCGAATTGGCCAGTCGACGAGATATCGGCAAGCGACCCTGCGGCCACGATAAGACTGGCCGAGCCCATGCATCTGCTGCGCGGCGGAAACGCCGCGCCGCGCGGGCCTTGCGGCGACTTCGATATCGAAAGACCGCTGGACTTTACCGTGTCGGACGGCGAGAGCGGCGGGCATATCTCCACCGTCCCGGATGTCGGCGCCGCCATAGAATCGATAGTCGGCAGTTGCTGCCCCGTCAATCTAAACGGCAGCAACTACGTATGGAGCTGCACTGGTTGCCACTGTACCGGCTACTGGCAGTCATGGCATATTGGGGCAACATGGGAGGGATACATACGATTCTTCTGGACGACAGTCCAATGTCCGTGCCAGCGTAGCAACGAGCAGAATCCCGACGCCTGGTTCTCGCTGTCATGCCCCTCAGTGATCATAAAGGGCGGGAACAGCCATGTCGTCGCGGGATCGTTCAATCCGCCGTGCGAGACGAACGCGACGATGTCGCTCGCCTGCATCGCAGGTGCAGAGAAGATAGAAGTCCTCGACCAGGGCGACGACTGGCAGGAAATACGGGGCGTTGCGAAAAGCGGCTCTATTGGCGATGTCGCATTCGCGCTTACGCTCGAGATAGGCGGGGAAACACACTGTAAGACCCAGACGCTCACCGTCGCGGAGGTCGCCAGAATGGATGTCACATCCCCCGTACAGGGCGCAAGCGCAAACCCGCCGCCGTTCATGACCGGCGTCGACTATCCTTTCTCGGTCACCAACAGCCCCCTTCCCGACAAACACCTCGTCGTTCCGTTCTGCAATGTCGCGACGCTCACTGAGGGCGGCTTCGAAGTCGCGGATTTCTCTGTAAGCATGAATCTCGTCCTTGAGCCGGAGGGCGTCAACGCCTCCTCGCTTCCCTGCGAATGGGAACTCATCGAAGCCCTGCCACAGATGAGCGGTATGCTGCGGCACGAAGATTCTATTGATGCGCATTTCATCAATCCCAAGCAGGGAGGAGTCTACCGATTCAGAGGACGCTGCGACGGCTCGCCGTGGACGCAGGCTAATGTCGTGCTTCCCCTGTGCGGTGCAGTCATCGACGCCGTGTTCGACGCCGACATGGCCGTTGTTGCAAGAACCATGCAGACGCTGCGAGACACGAAATCGTGGTATCAGAAGCAAGACGGAGACTTCGGCGACAGGTGGTTCTACGACCACAACGTCATGGACTACATCGGACGAGTCGACAACACATCATGGCCGACAGTCTGGCGATACAACCAAATAACCGACGACGTACTCAACGAATACTACAGAATGGGCGCTGTCGCAACGTTCCGAGGCGTACCGACGCCTGTTGCCAAACTCGGCAACTTCATGGCTGGGTATGGGACGGAAACCGTAGGAGTGTGGCGTATACTGCGCTGGGCATCCCAATTCACCCGGGGGTTGGCAAACGATGCCACGGGGAGCATGAGCTGGGCTGTAGGCGAGGACTTTGCGAGCTCTGCGGGAACCAACCTCGTTGAATGCACAACGACACTCGCGACAAACATGTGGTCTTCGGTCGCCGGCGGACAAGTGGAAAACGGCAAGGTCTTCGCTCTTTGGCCAAATCCTGCGAATACCGACAATCATGCCGAGACTCTGACGACAGACTTCGACCACAACCGACAGTTTCTGTCTCCTGGCATCGTTCGCCAGACCCCGCCGCCGCAGAACTAACACACAAATAAGGAAAGACAAATGAAAGCAAGAACAACGATCATGGCCGCCATATCGGCCGCCGCCCTCGCCGTCACTGCGACGCCGACCCAGAACACCTACCATGCCGTCACAAACGACTGGCGAAGCGGCATGTATTCAAATGTCCTTGAACTTGCGCAGTCGCGTCTTGCGGCGAACACGAACGACATCGTCGCGGCGTACATCATGAAGGACTACGACATCATGTTTTCCGACTTCACGGCAATGTCGAACTCGCTACAGCGCCTCATTCGGGCCGGTGCGCTCGTCACGCTCCCCGCATACACGAACAGATTCCCGCGGTTGCGGCAGGGCTACGAGGATTTTCTCGAGTTCGTCATTCCCGCCCACGACGACAACTTCCGGATCCAGGAGCAGCAGCGCCCCATCCCGCCCGGAACGCCGATGAACAGCGAGCATCTCCTTCAGATCTTCTGGGAGAACAATCTGTGGTAAATGATAGGCTTTTTAGACAGGGGCATATTTAGAGGGGGCTATGTTGCGGTTGAGTAGTGGGTGTTTGCCAAGCGCGGGAAGATCGAGAAGGCGGGCGGCGAAGGATCCTGACGCGAAAGAATAAAGCGGCAAAAAGAAAGGGCCCGCGCGAGCGGGCCCTTTCTTTTTGCCGTTTTCCAACCCCGCGCCAACCATCGGGAACCTCAACCCGCCCACAACCGTCCTTCAACAGCTTTATAGCCACGGACAAGCAAGACCCTTCTCCAACCATCTTTCAACCGCCGCGCCATCGCGCCGCAAAATGGCTGGACA
>JAEEGG010017350.1_pt1 | contig 14809 bp, 11 predicted proteins | sample 9134161 | NCBI WGS metagenome assembly JAEEGG01 (sample SAMN16246543, study PRJNA631951) | gut metagenome | biome: gut microbiome; feature: rumen; material: CR-attached | host: Bos | place: Iran: Karaj | collected 2018-10
AAAAGGAAACGGTCCAGCAGGCTGTTGCACTGCTCGACCGTTTTGAACATCGGAGGTTTAAACTTTAGCTCTTACTTCCTCTATTGTTGTTTCCCGATATGGCTGATTCAGGTCCATACGGAAGAAATGATGCTGTATCTGCTTCTCTTTTGGTGGCAGTTGCATATAGTCACCATATTTGTTTGAGAGATACTCATCAGCACGTTCTACTCCCATGAATGTCGTATCAGCAAAAGCGTATGGCTGAGGCGTTCCTAAGATGGTCTTCTTGATTGCTCCGCGAACACCGTCATCGTAGTCGGCCACATATTCCGAACTGTCATAGTCATATTTCGTCATCAGGCGTTTTACACGCTTCTGCAGATCCTCTAGAGAGAAGACCTGATGCAGCAGCCAAGGATACCATGAGCGTGGCCCGTAGCCATGCTTGAATGGGTTGCGACCACGTAGGAAGAGCAAATGGCGCCAGAACTTATAGCGCTTGAAGTGCTTTTGTCTTTCCTTCTCATCAGTAGGAACGCCATCAATGGGGAAGACGTCAATATAGATACCTTCAAGGAAGGGAAAGTCAGGACGTTCCAAGACTGTTGTCGAAGCGTCTTCAATCTTTGCAAACGGATAAGGATAGGTGGGGTCGTTCTCGGCGCTGATCACCTCGTATGGTGCCGGAAGCCACTCTTTCCAATGCGCTAGCAGCTTCTCGTAGTCCGGACGTGGCATGCAGATGTCCATATCGTCATCCCAAGGGATAAATCCCTGATGACGAACGGCACCCAACATGCTGCCAGCCCACAGATAGTAGCGCAGTCCATGTTCACGGCATACCTGGTCAATAGCCTTGAGGTTACCCATTATCTTCTGTTGCAGGATATGGATATCGTAATTTGTTTCGTTATAGAGTCGCATATATTGAGTCCTAAATATGGAGTAATTGACGATAGAGAGCGATATACTGTTCAGTATAGTGGTCGTAATTGAAGGTGCGTGAGTAAGCACGGGCATCCACGGCTTCCTGACCGTCTCTGCTCCATCCTTCCAGTCCTTCCCTTACTACCTCAGCCATAGCCTCTGGCTCATAGCTGTCCCAGTAGGAGGCATGTGTGCTGCAGACCTCTGGCAGACAACTGAAGCGTGACGAGAATACTTTCGTGCCGAAACGCATGGCTTCGAGGACAGGGATACCAAACCCTTCCAGCTTACTGGGGAATAATAGGGCATCGGCATGAGCCATGAGCCAGCATTTCTCCTCATCCGCAATCTTTCCTGTCAATACAATGCGGTCTTTATCCTCCGGGGCTACCATGCTGCGTATCTTGTCGGCATAAGCCCAGTGGTTTGCGCCGCAGATGTAAAGATGATGATTGGGGAAGTATTTCATCATGGGCACCACGGTATGGATGTTCTTCTTCTCCCTGACATGTCCTATGCAAAGGAAGAAGGGGGCATGCTCATCCTTGACGAATGATGGTTGTTTGCGAGGGTGGGCCTCCACGTCGTCTATACCATTATAGATAACCTGTGGCTCTTTGTCAAGGAATGGAATGTGTTGCTCCACATCTTTCTTTACGTATTCAGAAATCACCGTGATGGCGTCGCTGCGATGGATAAGCCATGGCATCTCTATCTTGTGACGTAACAGATGGATGCCGTGCTTCTCGTAGAGGTAGTTCAGGTCATGCACCGTCAGCAGTTGCAGGGTGCCTTTCGTATGGCGACGGTAGCCGAACTGCTGATCCGTGGCATGCCACAGGTCGATATGGTTAGGATAACGACGTATTTCCCGCTTGCGGTTCTCGGTGGCTATATAGTCAATATGCGGACCGAACTCTCCGATATGTTTCTTTGGGATGATAAAGATGAAATGCATATCGGGCACATCAGCCACGGCCAGTCGGCGACAATAGTTGCGTACTATCTCGCCAAAGCCACTCAACGCATCATAATTGGAAAAGTCAACAAGTACGTTCTTCATCTGTCTGATGGCCTAGGGGTTCATAATATCCAGATAGCGTTTCAGTACCAGGAGAGAGATGAGCTTCTCACGCTCACGGTCGCGGAACTGGTCTATATACTCGTGGGCATGGTCAATAATCTCCTGTGCTTTCTCCGGATGGGCTATGTAATATTCCATCTTGTCGATGAGGTCGCTATAGTCTTCCTCCACGCCGATATAGTGATAGTCGGGTTTCAGCTTACCCTCCATGAACCAGGTCTCACAGCGTAGCTTCGGACTGATGGCAATAGAGTTGGATGACATCACCCATTTCAGGTTTGACGCAACGTCATTACCTTCGAGTGACATGATGAACTTATAGTCAAGATGTTCTGGGATGGTCATCTTCTGCACTTGCCATTTGGGTTCCACACCACCTATCTCACCTACATCAACCATCGGGTGGCCGAAGTATTTGCAGGCAAAGTCGTAGCGGTTACGTTTCATCTCCTTGCTATTGGCCTGACCAATCTTTCCACGGAAGATGGCCATATTCTTCTTGTCGGTAAATTTCAAACGGTCCTTCACAAAGATAAAGTGGCGTACCTTCTCAAGCTTCATGATGACATTATTCGTCATGTCGCCTTCGATGAGGCGGCTCTTCACAATAGACGGCAGGGGTAGGGCATAGTCTATATCGCCAGCCTGAAGAATCCAGCGCAGGGACTGGTTGAACCAACGGGAGAACTCCAGCGCATCGTAATAGTAGACGGATGCACCGGTCTTTTTCGTATGACGCAGTTCTGTTGATGCTTTCAAAAAGGCTTCGCGGTCATAGGGCGTCTCGGCTGTCAGCCTGCAATAGTAGTCCACACGACTCAGGATATATTCCTTGTCAGGACGACTGTCAAGCTTGCGGAGCTCATGGTCCAGCATGGCGTTGAGTAAGGGCTTGGGTACAGCCTGACGAACGAAATTCACCAGGTAGTAGATGAATTTCGGGTTCTTTCCGCTGTGGAAAGTATAATAGAACTTGCGTTTCAAATCACTCATAGTTGTGTCTTTATATGTTTTGTTGTAAATTCTTTCAGCATCTGCCATACATGGTCTACCGTTGCTTCCTCATTGCGGATGGCTACGGCTGGTACTTCATCCTGGGGTATCCATACCTGTGGATTGGCGACTGGTGAACAGACAACCAGTGATGGCTTCTGCATGGCATGTACGATATGGCGTGCCCCACCTTCGTTTCCGAAGTACAGGTTGATGGCGTCACACATGGCAGCCAATTGCCTGCTGCTTCTGGCCTGTACGTCAATGAAGACGGAGGCCGGTGCGCCAAGGCGCTGGTAGATGTCGCGTGCATTCTCTTCCTCCTTGCCTGGGGCATAGTTGAAGATGAGTTGTATCTCCGGGAAACACTCAATAAAACGCTTAAGCACCTCGGTCATCTTTTCTTTTGGCCAGGTCTTATTCTCCAATTTGGCGGTGACACCTATCAGGGCAATAGGACGACTGAGGTCCATTCCCTGTTGCTGGAGATAGGTCCTGAAGTCTTCCTTCTCCTGTTCTGATACCCAGAGGGTCATCTTCCGGTCGTATTGCACAGGACAGATACGCTCCAGGGGTTCCAGATGCTCCAGGATGTGGTCAATCATCGGTGTGTTCTCTACCGAACCGACACGGTGGTTATACAACAGCCAGGTGTAGGGCTTCTTCAAGGCCACACGGATGGGTGTGTGCAAGGAGAAAAGGGCAAATGGTGTCGTATTGAAGGTCGAACGTTTGTCGATGATGACGTCATAACGGGTCTCATGCATGATGCGCCACACCTTCTTCAGGTATGTCATCGTATCGTGACGTTCTTCCTTCGTAAAGGTGATGATGCGGTCTATAGAGGGATGGCCCTCGAAAAGCGCAGCCAGGTTATCATTGAGCACATAGTCGATGCGTGCATCAGGGAAAGTCTTCCTGATGGTGTTGCAGATAACTGTGGTCAATACGGCATCGCCCAGTTGTCGGAATCGTACTACGAGTACATTTTTTACTTCCATAGTCTTGTCTTTTTGATTAACTGCCTGTGACATTGGGATCCTTGGGAATGGTTCGTCCGTTCACCAGATTATAAACCCGGTCGAACTCTTCCTTGGTGCGCTTCCAACGGTTGTGTGTCCACAGGTAGTAAACCGGGGCACGATAGATAGCTTTCTCCAGTAGCTGGAAGAACTGCTTGGTCACTTCGTTCTCGGGCAGTGAATTGATGTCATCTGTTATCTTACGGAACGTACAGGTATAATAGCCGCGTCGTGGACGGAACATGTCAACATAGAACACGGCATCGTTTGCCTTGCGCATGATGCGCTCTCCACCCGTGAAGACAGCGGTATCCTGATTCAGGAACTTAATCCACAGGTGGATGTTCATCCAACGTGGTGCCTGGTCGCTGATATAGCCGAAGAGATAGGGCTTCTGCTCCTGTTTGCATGTGATGAGGTGGCGCAACACATCCTTCTTGGGAATGCAACTGCCACCATGAGCCGAACGGACTGCAATGAAGAGCTTGTCAAACGCGTCATTATAGAGCGGATGATAGATAAGGCCCATCACAGCGTTGGGATAGCGACGGAAGGCCAGTCCTGTAGCTGACAGCCATTCCCAGTTGCAGTAATGGCCAAGGATGGCAGCGCAGTTCTGACCACGGTCGTAGCATTCCTCCAGTTCCTCTACATTCTGGAACTCAATATGCTTCAGGAGTTCCTTGTCGCTGATGCTTAACAGCTTGATCGTTTCAACGATATAGTCGCACAGCCACTGGTAGAATTCGTATTCTATACAGGATAACTCAATATCGTCCTTTTCAGGAAATGATGCCTTGAGGTTCTTCCACACTACTTTTCTCCTGTATTTCACGACGCGATACATCAGGAACCAAATACAGTCAGACAGTCCGTAAAGCACCTTGAAGGGCAACAAGGAAATCAGGTATGCGAAACCATACAGGAGATAATATAAGAGATTCTTCATCATCGTTAATTGGATTTTAGTTTAAATGTATTGAGAGCCTTAACCACCTCACGGGCCTCGTCGGGTGTCATCACAGGACAGATGGGCAGACTGAGTTCCTGGTGGTGGATTTTTTCCGTGACAGGAAGCGACAGACTGTTCCATTGGCTGTAGCATTCCTGCTTGTGAGGCGGGATAGGATAGTGGATGAGTGTCTGAATACCTTGCCCTTTCAGGTATTCCTGTAGTTCATCCCTGTGTTCGCTGAATATGGGGAAGAGGTGATAGACGTTCTGCTCATCTTCCAGGTAATCGGGGAGAGTCACCAGAGGATTGCTGATTCCCTCATAGTAAATCCTGGCGATGGCACGGCGCGCGTCATTGTCTTCATCCAGATGATGCAGTTTGACATCCAGCACGGCAGCCTGTGTCTCATCTATTCTGCTGTTTCGTCCTGTATATTTGAAGATATATTTCTCTTGACTGCCGTAATTAGCCAGTGCACGGATGGTTTCTGCCAACCCCTTGTCGTTGCAGGTTACGGCTCCTGCATCGCCTAATGCGCCAAGGTTCTTTCCTGGGTAGAAACTGTGTCCTGCCGCATCACCAAGACTGCCTGTCCGTCGGCCATCAGTATATCTGCAGCCGTGGGCCTGTGCATTATCCTCCACCAGCTTTAAGTTGTGTTTCTGGCATAATCTGCCAATCTCTTCCGTATATGCACACCGGCCGTAGAGGTGAACCAGCAGGATGGAACGGGTCTTTGGTGTGATGAGGGCTTCCAACTTGCTGTCATCCAGCTCCAGTGTGTCATAACGAGGTTCGGCCAGGACCGGAACTAATCCATTCTCGGTCAGGGCAAGAATGGATGCGATAAAGGTGTTGGCCGGCACGATGACTTCATCGCCTGGCTGCATCACCCCCATCTCTATATAGGCGCGATAAATCCAAATCAGGGCATCCAGACCATTGCCGCAGCCCACGCAATAGCGACTGCCGATATAGACGGCATAGTCAGTCTCGAAGCGCTTGTTCTCCGCTCCTTGCAGATAATAGCCCGAGTCCACGACGCGTGTGATGGCTTCATGAATCTCTTCTCCGTATTTCTGCGTGATGCGCTGTAGGTCTAAGAATTTTATCATCGCTCTAATTTATCTGTTTTGCAAGTCCGTAGTGGTCTGCTGTATGATGGCCTTGTTCAGGCGTGTCATCTGTTGTGCATCTTCGCACTCGTTGATGAGGGGACGCTTCAAGTCGAAATCATAGAGCTGTTGTCCTGTGGCGTTGTAAATCCACTGGGCATTGCTATAGTTGTTCACCACTGTTGGGAGGGTATAGCTCTCTGAGAGCACGTCACGACTGAATATAAAGTCGTCGTGATTCAGATGAAGTTGTCCAAAGAGGGTAGCGGCCAGGTCACTCTGATTACAGAGCCTGTCGATGACTCGTGGTTCACGAATGGCACCACCCACCCATAGCATGGGGATGTGGTTTTTCTGTAAAGGCTTTGTCTGGTCTATCTCTCCGTGAATGATACCATGGTCGGCAATCATCACGATGAGCATGTTGTCCCATCGGGGCGTCTGTTTCAGTTTGTTGATGAAATCATCAATGCAGTCATCCAGGTAACAGAATGCGTTATCAACCTCGTCATCCAGTTTCTTGACGGGAACCTCCCAAGGCTCATGACTGGAGAGTGTGCTGTATCCCCACAGATGAGGAACATCTGGTGATGACTGAATCATCTGGTTGTAAATCCTCTGGAATGTGATGTCATCCCGCACGCCCCACTGACCAGTTTGCTGTTCCTTGAACGAGAAGTCCTTGATGTCCGTGAGCTGGTCCCAGCCTGTGGAGAACAGGTAACTGCGCATATTCGTAAAGTTGGCATCGCCACCGTACAGATAGCTGGTCTGATAGCCCTTTTCCTTTAATCTGCCGGCAATGCTGGGCAGGAAACCGCTCTTCTCTGGCGTCTTCATGATAGAGATGGCGGGGAACGAAGGGTAGCCGCTCAATACGCAGAGCGTTCCACGGTCAGTACGCCAGGAGTTGGCAAAACACTGACTGAAGTAGATGCCTTCTTTCTTCAGTTCCTGAAGATGTGGCATGACACTGGCAAACTGTTCTCCCGCACTTTCCAGAAGGATGATGAGGATATCGGGACGTTCGGTGGTGAGGAGGGTGTCCTGGTGCAGACTCTCTGTGGTATAGACCCCTTGGAGCAGTTCTTCACATTCTTCCGGCTCAAAGAACTGGTATTGTGATAAATCTTCCAGTTGGTGAGACATGGAATAGAAGAAACAGAATATGGGGTTTACTGCTGCATGGTTCAGGAACTGGTTCTGCGAGTAGTATACCTGTCCGGTATTGGTTGTCGCATCTCCAAATCCGCCGCGAATGCCAATGACCATCAATGGGGCCGTCACGACATAGAGAATAAGCTCTTTCCAGTTGCCGCGTGACGAAGCAGGTACACCTGCAAGTCTGTCGTATGCAAAGAAGAAGACAATTGTGCTGATTACCAGGACGATAACCCTGATAATCATATAACCGACGGATACACTGGCCATCACCTCGTTGGGCGATTCCAGGTATTGCAACCATGAGAAGTCAAGCTTGAAATGCCAGAATGCATACATGCTGGTGTCGCTGACGAATGCCAAGGCGAAAGCCAGTGCTATCAGGGCATAATAAGGTCTCATCAGCCATTTGGGTATCCTGACCCAGATGCTGACCATGGTGATGAGGAATGGCAGTATCAGGAAATAGAGAGCTGTTGACAAGTCAAGGCTCAGTCCATGCCATAACACGGCAAACATATCACCTACAGAGAATGTGCCTTCGGCATGATTACATATCATGAATGCCCATTTGGCAGCCATGAAAATCAGAACTGTCAATAGGTAGAACCTGATGAGATATAATAGTCGTTTCTTCACTATCCGCTATGCTCTTTTAAAGACTTTGCATGTCGTTCAGTTTCTTGTAGTAGCCATCCATGCTGAGCAGTTCATCGTGAGTGCCGCGCTCTACGATACGTCCTTCGTGGAGTACGCATATCTCGTCTGCATTCTTGATGGTCGACAGGCGGTGGGCAATAGCCACGGTGGTGCGTGTCTTCATCAGACGTTCCAGGGCATCCTGTACCAGTCGCTCACTCTCTGTATCGAGGGCTGATGTGGCCTCATCGAGAATCAGGATGGGAGGATTCTTCAAGATGGCACGGGCAATGCTCACGCGCTGGCGCTGACCACCCGACAATCGTCCGCCACGGTCTCCGATGTTAGTCTCAAATCCCTGTTCCGACTGCATGATGAAATCATAGGCGTTGGCAATCTTTGCTGCCTCGGCAATCTGCTCGTCTGTAGCTTTGTCCACACCAAAGGCGATGTTGTTACGGAAGGTGTCGTTAAACAGGATAGCCTCTTGGTTGACATTGCCTATCAGCTGGCGCAGGTCGTGTATGCCAAGGTCCTTCACGTTAATGCCATCAATCAGCACTTCTCCTTCCTGTACGTCGTAGTAACGTGGAATCAGGTCTACGAGTGTTGACTTACCGCCACCGCTCTGTCCTACCAGCGCGATGGTCTTTCCCTTTGGAATCACTAAGTTGATGTCCTGAAGCACCCACTTGTCGCCATAGCGGAAGGATACATGACGGAACTCAATCTGGTGTTCGAAAGAGCCGATATGCTTAGGATTCTCTTTCTCCTTGATGGTGTTCTCTGCCAAGAGGATTTTGTCAATACGCTCCATGGATGCCAGTCCCTTGGGAATGTTGTAGCTGGCCTTTGAGAATTCCTTCAATGGATTGATGATAGAATAGAGAATCACCATGTAGTAGATGAACGTAGGACCGGTGATAGCCTGGTTGTTGAGTACCAGCATGCCGCCAAACCAAAGTACGATGACAATCATCACGGTACCGAGGAACTCACTCATGGGGTGAGCCGATGACTGACGGATATTAACCTTCATCAGATGGTCACGATAAGAAGAGTTGATCTTGTCGAAACGCTTGTTCATCTTCTCCTCTGCACAGAAAGCCTTGATGATGCGCAGACCACCCAGTGTCTCCTCTGCCTGACTCATCGTGTCGCTCCAGAGAGCCTGAGCCTCGATACTCTTACGCTTCAGTTTACGTCCAATCATTCCCATAATCCATCCCATGACGGGTACGATAATCAGGGTGAAAAGGGTCAGCTGCCACGATACAAACAGCATCGTTGAGAAATAGGCGATAATCAGTACGGGGTTCTTGAACAGCATGTCGAGTGATGACATGATGCTCGACTCTACCTCCAGTACGTCGCCGCTCATACGGGCAATGATATCTCCCTTTCGTTCCTCAGAGAAGAAACCCAGGGGGAGAGACGTGATCTTCTGATAAATCTGGTTACGTATATCGCGTACCACACCGGTACGGATAGGTACGATACAGGCTGAGGTGAGAAAGTAGAATCCCGTCTTCAGCATGGTAGTGCTTGCCAGGAACAGGCCGATGAGCAACAAGGTGGTGGTTGGACCATAGTCAGCTATCAGGCCGTTGACATAATAGTTCAGGTTGTTCATCAATACCTCCTGTACATTTCCCCAGTCCCATGCCATCACGGAGGTCGCAGCCTCTGCGTCGCCGGTCTGGAACAGGATTTGCAGGATAGGAATCAAGGCTGCAAATGAGAAAATGTTGAGCACTGCCGATGATACGTTGAAGAATATCGACAGGAGCAGGTATTTCTTATAGGGAGGCACGAAACGCCTCAGTACTTTCAAAAACTCTTTCATTTATCTTTTTTCAACTTTCACTTTTTGATTACCAACTGGTCATTGTTCATACGCTGCATGTACTGCTGGATGATGGACTTCATCTGTCGCGTCATCTGGCTGAGCGTGTCGGCAGGTATGGATTTCAGTATATTGTGCGTAAAGGTAGAGTCCGTACGATAATGGAAGGCTGACGTGACCTGTTCGCCGTCAAATTCCAGTGCATAGGGCCCCTTCACGAATTCATAGCCATTGCTGCTCGCTACCCAGTGGAGTGCGTGGCTCTCTTCTGCTGACGTGTTGAGCATGTCCTTTCCGAAAGCCAGGTAAGGCTTGTCGTAATGCAGGTATGAGAGCACGGTGGGCATGATATCCGTCTGCTCCACGATGTGCTGCGTATCATAGCCTCGCAAGGCCTTGTCGCCAGGAGCGTAGAGGATGATAGGCACACAGTAGTTTCCCAGCGTGGTGCGGTAGAATGGGTCTGTGGCGCCACTGGTGTGGTCGGCGGTAATCACGAAGAGCGTATTCTTGAACCATGGCTGCTTTTTGGCAGTCTCAAAGAAGAGACGGAGGGCATTGTCGCTATAGGCCACGCATTCCATCACGTCATCTTCACCCTTGGGGAACTTCCCTTTGTATCTTTCGGGCACGACGCAGGGCGTATGTGATGAGGCCGTGAATACAGCAGTCATGAAAGGCTGTTGCATCTTGGTCATCTGCTGGGCATAGAACTGCAGGAACTCCTCGTCCCAGATGGCCCAGGTGCCGTCGAAATCATCGTCGCCATGGAAGTTGGGGTCTTCATTATATTCCGTTCTGCCGTAATAATTCTTAAAGCCAGTAGCACGGGCAAAGGCCTGGAATCCCATGGAATTGTTCTGTGCGCCGTGGAAAAATGCCGTGGTGTATCCTTTCTGCTCGCCCAGTTCGCGTGCCAGTCCTGACATGTGGTTCAGGGATGCAGGTGTGAGGAACAGCGGTTCTACATAGTTGGGCAGTGACGACAGTACCGATGGCATGCCCTCGATACTCCTTCGTCCATTGGCATAGGAGTACTGCCATGTCATGGCCCCGTTGGCTATCAGTGAGTCAAGGAATGGTGTGTATCCCTTGTAGGTGCCATTACGCAGCGTCTTGTTGTAATAGCCGAAATGCTGTTTGCCGAAACTCTCCAGAATAAACACAACCACATTCTTCGGCGTGAAAGCTACAGAGTCGGCCGGCGTATGAATAGGGGAGTAGAGTGCCAAGGCCTCTTCCTCGCTCATATAATCGGGGGTGACGAGTGGTTTCTTGCTCAGCGTGCGATAGATGCTGAAAGGCGTGTTCAGTACAATACCCGTCTCAGCAGGACGGTCTACATACTGATTGGCATTGCTGATGGTGATAGGACGTACGGCGGCAGTAAAGCCTCCACGCATACCGCCCACCGTCAAAGGGATGGTTACCAGTAACGCTACCGTCTGCACGATATAATACTTGAGCAGAGGCGATGTGAAAGCAGATTTTTCACTTTTTCCTTTTACTCTTGGCAGGAAGGTCTTCCACAGCACCCATGACAGCAGGAATGCCAGCAGTACCAAGTACCAGTTGGCAATAAACTGCTCGCCCATAATCTTGGTCATGCCACCCACGCCTTCGTTACTGAACTCGTAGAAAACCGAGGTTGTGGTGCGCTTGCCCGTAAAGGGGAAATATACACAGTCGCAGAGATTTGCCCAGATGGCAACTGAGTTGCAGATGACGTAAATCCACCTGACCACCTTGTAGTAGCCTTCACGCTCTTTCCAATGCAGGGGGAATAGCATCATCAGGATGACCAGGGCATTGGTATAGAGAATGGCTGTGGTATCAAAAATCAGTCCAGCGCCAAATAAGTCAAGGGCGTGACCCCATGTCATGGTGTCTGCATACATGCCCCAGTTCAGCAGCAGGAATACCAGTCGGCAGAATGTGAACATCAGGTAGACAATGCCTAAGTTGCCCACCAGTGCTATTACGGGATGATTATAAAATGAACTTTTCATTCTTGTAAATGTACTTTTCATACTTTAAAGGTGCAAAAGTACGAAGAAATTACGAAAAATCAGCGTAGTAAAGGCTTTATTTCAAAAAATTGTACTACTTTTGCAGTCATATGGCAAAAAAAAGAGCAAAACGAACGACTTTAGTCGTTATTCTCCTAGTGTTGATAGGGGCTGGTTTTTGGGCATCCAGTCGTTGGGATGCCTGGTTTCGTAATCCTGAAGAGGCGCCTTATGTGTCTGAGGCAGAACCTCATCGTGTGCTGCTCACCTTTGGTGACAGTCTGGAATCGTCAAGAAATGTCAGTTGGCAGGCCGACAGTATCCTCCATCCCTCGTATCTGGAGCTGGCCCAGTTGCCTGATGGCGATACGGTAAGGATTGAGGCCTATGGCGAAGTGTTCCGCTCGCGCAGTGGCGTGGCCGCCTATTATGTGGCCCGTCTACGTCAGTTGCGCCCTGATGCGCAGTATGCCTATCGTGCCGTGACCGACGGAAAAGCCTCTCAATGGTATCATTTCCAGACCTACAAGGAAAACCGTAACAACCTGTCGTTCATGTATGTAGGTGATGTGCAGGATACGGTGGGCGGAGCTTCCAACCGTATTCTGAAGGAAGCCTTGGCTTATCATCCCCAGACCGAGTTCCTGGTTTGTGGAGGCGACCTGACGGATCGTCCGAAAGATGAGTGCTGGGCTGAGACCTTCCGTGATGTGGACAGTATCTGTCAGGCGATGCCCCTGCTCACCGTGACGGGTAATCACGACTATCTGAAGGGTGTTATCGTATCTTTGGAACGCCGTTTCCCCCTGATTTATTCCTATTTCCTTGATTCCAAGATTGAGGACAACCAGGTCTATACCGTCCGTTATGGTTCTGCACAGTTCTTCCTGTTGGACAGTAACCGTGAACTGCCTTACCTGCTGACCCAGCGCAGTTGGCTGGAACGTGAGTTGCAGAACAGCAGCGCACGTTGGAAGATTGTGGTTCTGCATCATCCTCTTTTCTCGTTGAAAGGCCATAACAACCTGATTCAGCGATGGGTGTTCAATGACCTGATTGAGGAGTATGGGGTTGACCTGGTGATGCAAGGCCATGAACATGCCTATGGACGCATGACGCGCCATGACGACAATGACAAGGCAACGACGCCGGTCTATACCGTGAGCCATTGTTCACCCAAGAATTATCGCATACAGTTTGATGATGAGTTTGATAAGTTTGGTATCTCCAGTCGCTATTATCAAACCGTTGATATTAAGGGAGATACATTGGTGATGGCTACCTATGAATCCTATCATCACTCACTCTATGACTCCCTGCGTATTGTAAAGAAAGGTGATAGTGTGAATATCCTGGACTTTGGTCGTGATATTCCTGAATATATGGAATATACGCCCGACCCTTCCAGTAAGAAAGACCGGGCGTATGCCGAACGAATCGAGGCGTATAAGGCAAAGCATCCTGAGAGGATGCGGAAGTAGTCCTTATACTTCCTCGCCGAAAAGGGTAGCGCTGGTGCTGCCTGTGATGCGCACCCGTACTGTTTCTCCAATATGGTGGTTTCCTTTGTTGAAGACCACCATTTTATTTTGTTCCGTGCGACCGCAGAGCTGCTCACGACTGCGCTTTGAGAAACCTTCTACCAGCACGTCAAACTCCTTGCCCTCGTCCTTCTTGTTCTGCTGGGCAGAAATCTCAGTCTGCAGGGCAATGAGCTCGTTCAGTCTGCGAATCTTCTCTTCTTCTGCGATATTGTCGGGCAGATGCTTTGAGGCATAGGTGCCGGGGCGCTCAGAATATTTGAACATAAAGGCAGAGTCATAGCCTACCTCGCGCATCAGACTGAGACTGAGCTGATGGTCTTCCTCTGTCTCGTCTTGATAGCCCACGAAGATATCGGTGGACAGTCCGCAGTCAGGTATAATCCTGCGAATGGCAGCCACGCGGTCCATATACCACTCACGGGTATATTTGCGGTTCATCAGTTTCAGGATACGGTCAGAGCCGCTCTGTACGGGCAGGTGGATATGCTTGCATACATTGGGTTCCTCGGCAATGACATGCAATGTCTCGTCGCTCATATCCTTGGGATGTGAGGTGGTGAAGCGGATGCGCATCTGGGGTGCCTCGTGGGCCACCAGTCTGAGGAGCTGGGCAAAAGTAACTTCTTCATTCCCGCTCTCCTTCACGACTTCACTCTTGTATGAGTTCACATTCTGTCCCAGCAACGTTACCTCCTTGAAGCCACGGTCACGCAGATCGCGTACCTCACGCAGGATGCTCTCTACGTCGCGGCTGCGCTCACGACCACGGGTGTAGGGTACGATGCAGTAGTGGCAGAAGTTGTTACAGCCACGCATGATGCTCACGAAACCGCCAATCTTATGACCCAGGCCAATGCGCTGAGGCACAACGTCCTTATAGGTCTCTGAAGTAGACAGTTCGATATTCATGGCCTTATGTCCCAGTTCGGCCTGGGCCACCAGGTCGGGCAGGGTCATATAGGCATCGGGTCCGGCCACGAGGTCGGCCCCATGATTCTCCAGCAGGTCCTGTTGCACGCGCTCAGCCATACAGCCCAGCACGCCGATAACCAACGGACGCTTGCGCTTGATGGCACCCAGTGCCTCCAAACGATGATATATCTTCTGTTCGGCATTATCGCGCACCGAACAAGTATTCAAAAATACAGCATCGGCCTCTTCCAGACTTTCACAAGTCTCATAACCAGCCATTTGCATTACTGAGGCCACTACCTCAGAATCGGCCACATTCATCTGACAGCCATAAGTTTCTATAAACAGTTTTTTCATCATATTAATTTAAATCCGGGTGCAAAGGTACGAACTTTTTTCTGCATATAGCCTTAAATAAAACTAATTTTTATCCACAGTTGGCACATGTGTCGTAGAAAATGTTTAATTTTGCACGCAATTTTTGACAATACACATTATTATATAATAGAAAAAGCATGGATAAAGTAAGTTATGCCCTGGGTTTGGGCATCGGACAGCAGCTGGCACAGATGGGTGCTACAGATCTGAATGTAGATGATTTCGCACAGTCAATCAAAGAT
>JAEEGG010017354.1_pt1 | contig 14808 bp, 10 predicted proteins | sample 9134161 | NCBI WGS metagenome assembly JAEEGG01 (sample SAMN16246543, study PRJNA631951) | gut metagenome | biome: gut microbiome; feature: rumen; material: CR-attached | host: Bos | place: Iran: Karaj | collected 2018-10
AAATGCTAAATTAATTGAAATGAATTTGAGTCAAAGTGAAAGACTTATTAGTTTAAATAAAACTGCAAGAGAACAAATGAATTTATTAAAAAAAAATAAATCTTATGAAGAATTAAATAATCATAATTTTAATTCCGTGGATTCAGATATAATTAAAATTAATGAATGATTAAGGAGGAAAAATGTAAAATGAATTAGTTATAATATCTGAAGATGATATAAGAAACAAAATATATTATATTAGGGATAAAGAAGTAATGCTTGATAGTGATCTAGCTAAGATTTACGGATATACTACTAAAGATTTTAATAGGCAAGTAAAAAATAATATTGGTAGATTTGATGAGGAATATAGGTTTCAATTAACAAGAGATGAATATATAAATATTTTAAGGTGCAAAAATTGCACCTTAGAATTGGAATAAGGAATATACATGCTTATGACTGTTTTTTAAACATTTTGTCATTTTTTTACAATATTTTTCTATTTTGTATTGACTGTTATTCCATTATTTGCTAAAATCTTAAATTGGTACTATGTCCTTTTCTGGCTTATGGACATGTTCTTTGAATGTTATTGTTAGGGGTGAATTTTAGTGGCTTATAAGATTAAAAAAGTAAGTAAAGACCGTGAAAGAAGAGATTTTTCTAAGAATGAAAACTCTTTAGAATTAAAGGATTTATTAGAGATCCAAAAGAAGTCATATGACTTATTTATCACTGAAGGAATAAAAGAGGTACTAGATGACATGTTCCCTGTAGAAAATTTCTCAGGATCATTATCACTTGAAATTTCTGATTATTCTATTGATACACCTAGATTTACTATTAAGGAATGTAAGGAAAGAAAAACATCTTTCGTTGCACCTTTAAAAGTACAAGCTCGTTTATTTAATAACGAAACAGGTGAAGTTAAGGAACAAGAAATATTCTTTGGAGATTTACCATTAATGACTGATAGTGGTACTTTCATTATTAATGGAGCTGAAAGAGTTATTGTTTCTCAATTAGTTAGATCACCTAGTGTATATTTTGGAGTTGAAATGGATAAAAATGGTAGAAACATTTTTACTTCACAAATTATACCAAACAGAGGAACTTGGCTTGAATTTAAATTAAATAGTAAAGATGGCGTAGATATTAAGATTGATAGAAACAGAAAAGTAACTATAACAACATTTTTACGTGCATTTGGACTTTCATCTAATGAAGATATCTTAGATGTTTTTGGTGAGGATGAATATCTATTAAATACTTTAGAAAAAGATTCTACTGCTAATACTGATGAAGCTTTAATTGAAATATATGAGAAATTAAAACCAGGTGAACCAGCAACTTTAGATAGTGCTAAGAACCATTTAATTACTCATTTCTTTGATCAATTTAGATATGATTTATCTAAAGTAGGTAGATATAAATATAATAAGAAGTTAGATGTTTGTGATAGATTATTTAATCAAACATTAGCTGAAGATATTAAAGTAGATGGAAAAGTTAAATATAAGAAGGGTACTTTAATTGATAGAGAAGTATTTAATTCATTAAAAGAAGATCTTCATAATGGTATTAACATGGAAGAAGTTAAGATTAATGATGAGTTAGATACATATAACAAAGTACAAGTAGTTAAAGTTATTGATCCTAATGATAAAGAAAAAGTTATTAAGATTATTGGTAACGATCAATCAATTGATGTTAAGAGATTAACTATATCTGATATATATGCATCAGTTTCATACTATTTAAATCTATTACATGGTATTGGACAAACTGATGAAATAGACCATTTATCTAATCGTAGAGTTAGACAAGTTGGAGAACTAATTCAAAATCAATTTAGAATTGGTGTATCTAGAATGGAAAAAGTTATTCGTGAAAGAATGACTACTATTGAAGAAGCAGATGCTACTCCAAAGACATTAATTAGTATTAGACCTTTAACATCTGTTATTAGAGAATTCTTTGGTAGTTCACAATTATCACAATTCATGGACCAAGTTAACCCAGTATCAGAATTAACTAATAAGAGACGTTTATCTTCTCTAGGACCTGGTGGTTTATCTAGAGAAAGAGCTGCTATGGAAGTTCGTGACGTTAACGAATCTCACTATGGTAGAATTTGTCCAATTGAGTCTCCAGAAGGACCAAATATCGGACTTATTACATCTTTAGCTAGTTATGCTAAGATTAATGAATATGGTTTCATTATGACTCCATATAAGAAAGTTAAAGATGGTGTATTACTTGATGAAATAGATTATTTAACAGCTGATGAAGAATTAGATTATGTTATTTCACAAGCTACTATTAAAATTAAAGATAATAAAATAATTGAAGAAGAAGTTACAGCAAGATTTAGAGGAGAAACAATTATTGCTAAAACTAAAGATATTGATTATATCGACGTTTCTCCACAACAAATCATTTCAGTAACAGCTTCTTGTATTCCATTCCTAGATCACGATGATGCTCACCGTGCTCTAATGGGTGCAAACATGCAACGTCAAGCATTACCATTATTAAAAGCTGAAGCTCCATATGTTGGAACTGGTGGAGAATACATGATTGCTAGAGACTCAGGTGTTACTGTAGTTGCTAAAGCAGATGGTGTTGTTGAATACGCTGACGGAAGAAAAATTGTTGTTAAGACTAAAAATGGTTCTGATGTATATTCATTAATGAACTACGAAGGATCAAACAATAATACTTGTTATCACCAAAGACCAATTGTTAAAGCTGGTGATAAAGTTAAAAAAGATATGATTATCGCAGATGGACCAAGTACAGATAAAGGTGAACTTGCTCTTGGTAAAAATATGACTATCGCATTTACTACATTTGATGGTTATAACTACGAAGATGCGATCGTATTAAATGAAAAATTAGTAAAAGATGATGCATTTACATCAATACATATAGAAAGTTTCTCTATTCAATGTAGAGATACTAAGTTAGGGCCTGAAGAAATTACTAGAGATATTCCTAATGTATCTGAAGAAACTATTAAGAACTTAGATGCTAACGGAATTATTAGAATAGGTACTGAAGTTAAAGAAAATGATATTCTTGTTGGTAAAGTTACACCAAAGGGAATGGTAGAACTTACTTCAGAAGAAAAACTATTACATGCTATCTTTGGTGAAAAGACTAGAGAAGTTAGAGATACTTCTTTAAGAGTTCCTAATGGAGCAGCTGGTATAGTTCATGATGTTAAGATTTATACTAAGAAAGATAATGATGAACTACCTAGCGGTGTTAGTAAAGAAATAAGAGTTTATATTATTCAAAAACGTAAGATTCAAGTTGGAGATAAGATGGCTGGTCGTCACGGAAATAAAGGTGTTATTTCACTAGTACTTCCAGAAGAAGATATGCCATACTTACCAGATGGTACTCCAGTTGATATTTGTTTAAATCCACAAGGTGTTCCTTCTCGTATGAACTTAGGACAAGTTCTAGAGTTACACTTAGGTATGGCTGCTAAAACACTTGGAGTACACTGTTCTACACCAGTATTTGATGGAGCTACTATCGAAGATATCGAAGAAATGATGAAGGAAGCTAAATTATCACCAGATGGAAAAACAGAATTATATGATGGTAGAACTGGAGATAAATTTGAAAGTAGAGTAGCTGTTGGTGTTATGTATATGATTAAACTAGACCACATGGTTGATGATAAATTACATGCACGTGCTACCGGACCATACTCTCTTGTTACACAACAACCTCTTGGAGGTAAAGCTCAATTTGGTGGTCAAAGATTTGGTGAAATGGAAGTTTGGGCATTATATGCATATGGTGCTGCTAATATCCTTCAAGAAATCTTAACTATTAAATCAGACGATGTAGTAGGAAGAGTTAAAGTTTATGAAGATATAGTTAAAGGTAATCCAATTAATCAAGCTGGAGTACCAGAGAGCTTCAGAGTATTAATTAAAGAATTCCAAGCTTTAGGATTAGATGTTAATGTAATCAAAGAAGATGGAACTGAAGTTGGTATTACAGAACTTGAAAAAGAGGATACTACTGAAAATGTTCCTGTTAAGGTAGAAGATATTGAACTTCCACCTAAGAAGGAAGAAGAGGAGTCTTTAGAAGAAACAGAAGACTTTGATGAAGAAGGGGAGGTTGAAGAATAATGGATGCAAATAAATTTGAAGGTTTAAGAATATCTATTGCCTCACCTGAAAAAATAAGAGAATGGTCTTATGGTGAAGTTAAAAAACCAGAAACTATTAACTATAGAACATTAAAACCAGAAAGAGATGGACTTTTCTGTGAAAGAATATTTGGACCATCTAAAGATTATGAATGTTCTTGTGGTAAATATAAAAGATTAAGATATAAAGATATTATTTGTGATAGATGTGGAGTTGAAGTTACATCTTCTAAAGTTAGAAGAGAAAGAATGGGACACATTGAACTAGCAACTCCTGTTTCTCACATTTGGTTCTTTAAAGGTGTTCCTTCAAGAATGGGATTAGTTCTTGATATGTCACCAAGAGAATTAGAAGAAGTTTTATACTTCGTTTCATATGTAGTTATTGATCCAGGTAAAGCACCTCTAGCTAAGAAACAAACATTATCAGATAAAGAATATAGAGTTTACTATGAAAAATATGGTGATGATTTCGAAGTTGGTATGGGAGCTGCTGCTATTAAGAAATTACTTATGGAAGTAGATGTACCTGCTGAAATAGCTAAGATTCAAGAAGAATTAAAAGATGCTCAAGAACAAAAGAGAACAAGACTTTTAAAGAGACTTGAAATATTAGATGCATTTAATGAATCAAATAATAGACCTGAATGGATGATACTAGATTGTATTCCAGTTATTCCACCAGAACTAAGACCAATGATTCAACTTGATGGTGGTAGATTTGCTACATCAGATTTAAATGATCTATATAGAAGAGTTATTAATAGAAATAACCGTTTAAAGAAATTATTAGAATTAGATGCTCCATCTATCATTGTTCAAAATGAAAAGAGAATGCTTCAAGAAGCAGTTGATGCTTTATTTGATAATGGTAGAAGAGGTAGAAATGTTACAGGACCTTCTAATAGAGCTTTAAAATCATTAAGTTCTATGCTTAAAGGTAAACAAGGTAGATTTAGACAAAACTTACTTGGTAAACGTGTTGACTATTCTGGTCGTTCAGTTATCGTAGTTGGTCCAAGTCTAAAGATGTATCAATGTGGTCTTCCAAAAGAAATGGCACTTGAATTATTTAAACCACATGTTATTAGAGGACTTGTAGAAAAAGAAATAGTTCATAATATTAAATCTGCTAAGAAAATGATTGAAAATCAAGATGATAGAGTATGGGATGTTGTTGAAGAAGTAATTGCTGAACATCCAGTATTATTAAACAGAGCTCCAACTCTACATAGACTTGGTATTCAAGCATTCATTCCTAAGTTAATAGATGGTAAAGCTATTAGACTTCATCCACTTGTATGTACTGCATTTAACGCAGACTTCGATGGTGACCAAATGGCTGTACACGTTCCACTTAGTTATGAAGCTCAAGCAGAAGCTAAGATATTAATGCTTGGTTCAAATAACATCTTAAAACCATCAAGTGGTGAACCAGTTGTTACTCCAGGACAAGATATGGTTCTTGGTAACTACTATCTATCACTTGAAGAACCTAATGAAAATGAAGGTAGAGTATTTAAAGATGAAAATGAAGCATTAATGGCTTATGAAAGAAAAGAAATTGATTTACATACAAGAATTGCTCTTCCTGTAAATTCATTTAAACATAAAGTATTCTTAGATAGCCAAAAAGGTAAATATTTAATTACTACTATTGGTAAGTTAAAATTCAATGAAATCTTACCTGATACATATCAATATGTTAATGATGGTGGTAGTGAAAATATTGAAAAGGCTACTCCAGATAGATACTTTGTTCCAATGGGTACAAATATTAAAGAATACATCAAAGAATTACCAATATCTACTCCATTTGGAAAGAAAGTTTTAAAGAAATTAATTGCTCAAATCTTTAAGAGATATAAAACATCTGAAACATCTGCTATGCTAGATGAACTTAAAGATTTAGGATTCAAATATTCAACTATTTCAGGTATTACATTCTCATTATTTGATGCTATCACTTCTAGTGAAAAGGAAAAGATAATTGAAGAAAGTAAAGAAAAAGTTGATAATATAGCTAAACAATATAAGAGAGGTCTTATTACTGAAAACGAAAGATATGAAAAAACTATCGAAGTTTGGTCTAAGGCTAAAGAAGATGTTTCTGCAGATCTAGAAAGAATAGCTAAAGAAAATAGTAAGAACCCAATCTTTATGATGATGGATTCTGGTGCTCGTGGATCTATGGATCAGTTCGCACAAGTAGCTGGTATGAAAGGTCTAGTTAACGACCCTCAAAATAGAGCCATTGAAATCCCTGTATTATCTAACTTAAAAGAAGGTATGAGCGTATCAGAATATTTCTTATCAACACATGGTACTCGTAAAGGTAACGTTGATACTGCCCTAAAGACTGCTAACTCTGGTTACTTAACAAGAAGATTAGTAGACGTAGTTCAAGACGTTGTTGTTAAAGAAGAAGATTGTGGTACAATCCAAGGAGTTGTTGTAAGACAATTCGTAAATGAAAAAGATGGTAACGTTATTGAAAGTCTAAAGAATAGAATAGCTGGAAGATTTACTAATAAGAAAGTTATTGATCCAAAGACTAAAGAAGTTATTATTGATAAAAATGAATATATTACTGAAAATATAGCTGACAAGATCGTTAAAGCAGGTATTGAAGAAGTTGAAATTAGAACTACTTTAACTTGTAAAACTCATGATGGTGTTTGTCAAAAATGTTATGGTAAGAACTTAGCTACTAATAACGTAGTTGAAGTTGGTGAAGCTGTTGGTATTATGGCTGCACAATCTATCGGTGAACCTGGTACTCAGTTAACAATGAGAACCTTCCACTCAGGTGGTGTTGCTTCAGCAGACGATATCACTCAAGGTTTACCAAGAGTTGAAGAAATATTTGAAGCTAGAACTCCAAAGATTAAAGCATCAGTTGCTGAAATCTCAGGAACAGTTACAAATGTTGAAAACTTAAATGGTAAATATAAAGTTACTATTACAAATGATAAAGAATCACATGATCAAACAACTAACTATGGTGTTAAAATCAAAGTTCAAGTTGGAGATGAAGTTAAAGCAGGTGATATGTTAAACGAAGGATTAATTAGTCCAAAAGAATTACTTGCTGTTACAGATCCTATAACAGTACAATCTTATATTATTAAAGAAGTACAAAAAGTTTATGGATCACAAGGTGTTGATATTTCAGATAAACACATTGAAATGATTGCTAGAAAGATGATTAATAGAATTAGAATAGTAGACGCTGGAGATACAACATTACTAAATGGTAAAGTTATATCTATTAATGAGTTTACTAATGTTAATAAGAATGCTTTACTAGAAGGTAAAAAACCAGCTACTGGTAGACCAGTATTACTTGGTATTACTAAAGCATCTCTAGAAACTGATTCATTCTTATCTGCTGCATCATTCCAAGAAACAACTAAAGTATTAACAGACGCTGCTATTAAAGGTAAGGTTGATGAACTTAAAGGATTAAAAGAAAACGTAATAGTTGGTAAATTAATTCCAGCTGGTACTGGTTTAAAACAATATTCAAATGTTAATTTCACAATGGACAATGAATATTATGATGAAGAACCACTTGATATCCTTGAAGATGAATTAACTGAATAAGAAGCATGAAAATGCTTCTTTTTTAGTATCTTTAAAGAAATATATGATATAATATACACCAAGCAATGGTGATTGGATTTATCCTACTTTAACGAGTCGTTAAGGGACTATATTACAAGAATATATTATTATATAATTTTCACGTACTATAATAAGTAAATTTCATTTACTAAAGTACGCTCAAATTCTATAATATCTTTAGCATTGCTAGTAAGGAGGTAATAAAATGGATTCTAATGAGAGAGACTTTTTATTATCTCTTTATGCTTTTAATAATAAAATAAGTGGTAATAAGAAGATAAAAAAACTATATTATATGAGTAATAATATAGAAAAGTTTTATAAAAAATTTTCTATTAAAAAGAGAAATGGAAAGGAAAGAAATATACTTAGTCCGTGTTACGATCTTAAGATGATTCAATTTAATATATTAAATAGTCTATTATATGATAAACGTGTTTCTCCTTATGCTAAAGCATATATTAAACATGTTAACCTAAGAGACAATGTAGAAGTTCATAAAGGATATAAATATATTTTAAAATTGGATATTAAGGACTTCTTTAATAGTGTATCCTTTGTTGATGTCTTTAATATTTATAAAGAATATGGATTTTCAAATAAATTATGTGGATTATTAACTTATTTAACTACATATGAAGACTATTTGCCTCAGGGAGCTCCTACTTCTCCATATTTATCTAATCTAGTTCTTAGGGACTTTGATTATAAGATTGGGGAATGGTGTGAAAAAAGAAATATTAATTATACAAGATATTCTGATGATATGACATTTTCTATGAATGAATATAATAAAGAACTGATAAGATTTGTAAGAGTTAGTTTATATAAACATGGTTTAGAACTAAATAATGATAAGATTTGTTTAATTAATAGGAGTAGTAGACAAAAGATAACAGGTATTGTTGTTAATGATAAAGTACAAGTAGATTCTACATATAGAAAAAGAATTAGACAAGAGATATACTATATTAACAAATTTGGTTTAAATGATCACTGCAAGAAAAATAATATAGATGATAAAGAATTATATATTAAATCACTTCTTGGAAGAATACTATTTGTTTTATCAGTTGATCCATATAATAAAGAATTTATGGAATATAGAAAAATAGTAAATAGAATTGAAGCATATAAAATGCTTCTTTTTTAGTATCTTTAAAGAAAATGTATGATATAATACATACCAAGGTGATTTTTATGAATAAATCAATTGATTTCCTTATGAAAAACATTGAACCAAAACAAAATATTGTTTTGGCTATTTCTGGTGGTCCGGATTCTATGGTAATGTTTGATTTATTTTTAAAATTAAGGGATGAGTTAGAACTAACCCTTGTGTGCGCACATGTTAATCACTCTTTAAGAGTAGAATCAAAAGAAGAATATGAATTTGTTAAAAGTTTCTGTGAAAAGAATAATGTTATATTTGAAGGAACTACATTTGAAAACTATACTTCAAATATTGAAAGTGAAGCTCATAATAGAAGATATAAATTCTTTGAAGAACTAATTAAAAAATATAATGCTAGTTATTTAGTAACTGCTCATCATGGAGATGATTTAGTGGAAACTATTCTTATGAAGATTACAAGAGGATCTTCACTTGATGGTTATGTTGGTTTTAATAAGATTAGTGATAGAGATGGTTATAAGATTATTAGACCATTAGTTTATTACACTAAAGATGAAATACTTGAATATGCAAAAAACAATAATATTGAGTATAGATTAGATAAAACAAATGAATCTGATAATTATACTAGAAATAGATATAGAAATCATATTTTACCAGTTTTAAAGAATGAAAATAAAGATATTCATTTAAAGTATTTAAAATTTAGTGAAGAAATAGATAAGACAAGTAAGTTTATTAATAGATATGTATCTAGTGTATATTCAAAAGTATGTGAAAATAATATTATAGATTTAACTAAGTTATTAGAGGAAGATGACTATATTATAGAGAAAGTAATATATGAGTATCTTAAAAATATATATCAAGAAGACTTTAATTTAATTGAAAGTAAACATATTAAGAATATATTATCAATTATCCACAGTAATAAGCCTAATTTAGAGGTATTCCTCCCAAATAATAAGATTATATCAAAAGATTATAATAAGCTTAGTATGGCCTATTTAAAGGATGATTTTGAGTATAAATTTGAATTAAAAGATGAAGTAACTGTTTATAATGGTAAATTTACTATAGTTAAAGAAACAGATATGACTAATAATTATATATGTCATTTAGACAGTTCTATGATTAAACTTCCTTTATATATTAGAAATAAAAGAGAGGGAGATAAAATAGAAGTTTTAAATCTATCAGGAACAAAGAAAGTTAAAGATATATTTATAGATTCTAAGTTAAATATTACTGAAAGAAATATATATCCAATTTTAGTAGATAGTGAAGATAAAATATTATGGATTCCTGGTATAAAAAAATCAAAATATGATACTATTAAAACTGGAAACTATGATATAATAATTAAGTATGAAAAGGAGAATGAAAATGAGTAAAAAAACAAGAAGAATATTTGCACCATACATTGCTTTAATATTAGTAGCAGGTGGTATTTATTTAGCTTCTGTATTCTTTGGAAGTAAAGTAAATAACTTATCTTATAGTAAATTTGTTTCTAATTTAAAGAAGAATAATGTAGAAACTGTTGTTACATCTGCAAATACTGATGGTGGAACTATTGATATAACTGGTAAATTAAAAGGTTATGCTAAAAATGAAAGCTTTTATGTAGTAGCACCTTTATCAGATGAAACATATAAAACTATTAATGAATATCAAGTTAAGAATAAGTTTAAAGTAACTGCTAAAAATGATCCAACATCTGGAATTATATTTAAATTTGTTATTAACGTATTACCATATTTATTAATTGGTGGACTTATTTTATGGTTTTTAAATAAACAATTATCTGCTAATAATAAGTCTATGGATTTTGGTAAATCTAGAGCAAAATTACAATCAGATAAAAATAAAGTTACATTTGAAAATGTTGCTGGTTTAAAAGAAGAAAAAGAAGAATTACAAGAATTAATAGATTTCTTAAAGAATCCTAAGAAATTTACTAAAATGGGAGCTAGAATACCTAAAGGAGTACTTTTAGTAGGTAATCCTGGTACTGGTAAAACTTTACTTGCTAAGGCAGTAGCAGGTGAAGCAGACGTTCCATTCTACTTTATAAGTGGTTCTGATTTTGTAGAATTATTCGTAGGTATTGGTGCATCAAGAGTTAGAGATATGTTTAGACAAGCTAAACAAACTGCTCCATGTTTAATATTTATAGATGAAATAGATGCTGTTGGTAGACAAAGAGGAACTGGTCTTGGCGGTGGACATGATGAAAGAGAACAAACATTAAACCAATTACTAACAGAAATGGATGGATTTGGTGCTAATGAAGGTATTATCATTATAGCTGCTACAAATAGACCTGATGTATTAGACCCAGCATTACTTAGACCTGGAAGATTTGATAGACAAATTACTGTTGGACTTCCTGATAAAATTGAAAGAGAAGAAATACTTAAAGTTCATTCTAAAAATAAAACATTTGCTTCAACAGTAAAACTTTCTTATATAGCTCAAAGAACTGTTGGTTTTTCTGGAGCAGATCTAGAAAACTTACTTAATGAAGCTGCATTACTTGCTGTTAGAAGAAATAAAGATGCTATAGGTATGCCTGAAATTGATGAAGCATATGATAGAGTTATTATGGGACCTGCTAAGGTTACTAGAAAATATACAGATCATGAAAAAGAAGTAGTTGCATACCATGAAGCTGGACATGCCGTTGTAGGTATTAAACTTGATGGAGCAGACGATGTTCAAAAGATAACTATTATTCCAAGAGGACAAGCTGGTGGTTATAATTTAATGCTTCCAAAAGAAGAAAAATTCTTAGCTACTAAGAATGAATTACTTGATAGAATTAGTGGTTATTTAGGTGGTAGAGTAGCTGAAGAACTAATGTTTAAAGAAGTTACTACAGGAGCATCTAATGACTTTGAAAAGGCTACTAAAATAGCTAGATCTATGGTTACTGAATATGGAATGAGTTCACTTGGACCTATCCAATTAGAAGAAGAAACTTCATCTATATTCCTTGGAAGAGACTACAACAAGAGTAGAAACTTCTCATCTCAAGTTGCATTTGAAATAGATAAAGAAGTTAGAAATATTATTTCTGAACAATATGAAGTAACTAAGAAAATTATTAAAGAAAATAAAGACCTTTTAGATACTATTGCTAAAGCTTTAATTGATAAGGAAACTTTAACAAAAGAAGAAATAGATGAAATAGTAGAAAACTATAATAAAAAAGGTTCTAAAAAAGAAAAGAAAGAAGAAACTAAATAGTTTCTTCTTTTATGTTATAATATTTTTAGGAGATGAAAATATGAATAAAATATTAATAATAACTGGAGGATCTTCAGGACTAGGCCTAGAAATAGTAAAAGAAGCTATTGAACAAGGATTCTATGTATGTAATCTAGCTAGAAATAAGGAAAAAATGGCAGAATTAGATTCCGTGTTTAAAGTAAACTATAAAGGATTTATTGGCGATATTAGTGATGAAGTATTTGTTCAAGAATCAATAAATGAAATTAATAAACTAGGTAATATATCAGTTTTAATAAATGCCGCTGAAAAAGGATGTTTTAAGAAAGCGACTGACTATGATTCAAAAGATATAGATATATCCTTAACTGGATTAAAAGGTATGATACTTTGTACTGCAGAAGTGTTAAAAGCAAAGAATGAACAAGATGTTAAAATAGTTAATATTATGTCTTCGGCAGCCTTAAAGGGAAATAAAGGTGAAACTGTATACTGCGGTGCTAAGTGGGGAGAAAGAGGATATACAGAAGCTCTAAAAGCTGAATATAAGGGAACAAGCGTAAAAATAGTTGGCGTTTATCCTGGCGGAATGAATACTGCATTCTGGAATAATAGTAGAGATTATGTATCAGAAGAAAAAGCAAATACATTTATGAATCCAAAAGACGTTGCTAAAGTAATAATGGATAACATAACTTATGAAGGATTAAATGTATCAGATATTATGATAGAAAGAAAATGAAACTAAATAATTAGTTCCTTTTTTATGCTATAATGAATATGAAAGAGAGAGATTATATGTCTATATATGATATAACTATTAAAAATAGAAATAATGAAGATATTTCTATGAACGAATATAAAGGAAAAGTATTAATAATTGTTAATACTGCAACTGGATGTGGATTTACTCCACAGTATGAAGGGTTAGAAAACCTATATAAGAAATATCATGATAAAGGACTTGAAATACTAGATTTTCCATGTAATCAATTTGGTAATCAAGCTCCAGGAACAGATGATGAAATACATGAATTTTGTGCATTAAAATACAATACTACATTTGATCAATTTAGTAAGATAGATGTTAATGGTGATAATGAATCTGGGTTATATACTTATTTAAAAGAATCTATTAAAGAAGATAAGATCTCTGGTATTAAAAACAAAATGGCTATGAAAGCTGTGGAAAAGATTAGTACTACCACTAAAAATGATGGAGATATTAAATGGAACTTTACTAAGTTCTTAGTAGATAGAGAAGGTAATGTAATAGGAAGATATTCCCCAATATATAAACCAGAAGATATGGAAGAAGATATCTTAAAATTAATATAATTAGAAGGAACGAAAGCTCCTTTTATTTTTAAAGAAATGTATTGACTTTAATACCTTAAAATGTTATATTATTAGTGCTGATTAAAAAAAGGATTTGTTTTAAACAAATCTTTAATTTATATCATAATTTGGAACACAAGGATGTGTGTAAAGAAAGGAGTAATAAAAATGCCTACAATTAATCAATTAGTTAGAAGCAAAAGAAAGAGTAAAACTAAAAAGAGTAAATCTCCAGTTTTAAATGTTAGATTAAATAGTTTAACAAAGAAAACTAGAAATTTATCTTCTCCTCAAAAACGTGGAGTATGTACAAGAGTTGGTGTTACAACACCTAAGAAACCAAACTCAGCATTAAGAAAATATGCTAGGGTTAAATTAAGCAATGGTAAGGAAATCAATGCTTATATTCCTGGTGAAGGACATAACTTACAAGAACACAGCGTTGTACTAGTACGTGGAGGAAGAGTTAAGGACTTAATCGGAGTTCGTTATCACATTGTAAGAGGTACATTAGATACTGCTGGTGTACAAGACAGAAAACAAGGCCGTTCTAAATACGGTGCTAAAAAAGCAAAAAAATAATTTGAAAGGAGATAAATATGAGAAAAAGACATTCATTTTCAAGAGATGTTTTAGCTGATCCAGTGTATAATTCAAAAGTTGTTACTAAATTAGTAAACAGAATTATGCTTGATGGTAAAAGAGGAAAAGCTCAAAAAATAGTATATAGTGCTTTTGATATGATTCAAGAAAAACAAAACCAAAATCCACTTGATGTATTTACAAAAGCAATGGAAAATATAACACCAGTTCTTGAAGTTAAAGCAAGAAGAGTTGGTGGATCTAATGTACAAGTTCCTATCGAAGTTAGTGCTTCAAGAGGACAAACATTAGCTTTAAGATGGTTAGTTACAGCTGCTAGAGCTAGAGGTGGTAAATCTATGGCTGAAAAGTTAGCTAACGAAATTATGGATGCAGCACAAGAAGCTGGTGCAGCATTTAAGAAAAAAGAAGACGTACATAAGATGGCAGAAGCTAATAAAGCATTTGCTCATTATAGATGGTAAGAAAGGAATAAAATATGGCTCGTGAATATTCTTTAGAAAAAACAAGAAATTTTGGAATAATGGCACACATCGATGCTGGTAAAACTACTACTACTGAGCGTATATTATTCCATACTCATAAAATCCACAAAATTGGTGAAACACATGATGGTGCTTCTCAAATGGACTGGATGGAACAAGAACAAGAAAGAGGTATAACTATTACATCTGCAGCTACTACTGCTTATTGGAATGGTTATAGAATG